>Ga0335085_10000312_pt1 | contig 144953 bp, 115 predicted proteins | sample Lox_Sample_45_FD_206712 | JGI IMG/M metagenome (GOLD analysis project Ga0335085, IMG submission 206712) | Soil microbial communities from Loxahatchee National Wildlife Refuge, Florida, United States - Lox_Sample_4.5 | ecosystem: Environmental > Terrestrial > Soil > Wetlands | place: USA...
ACCAGCCCAGCCGGGGCGGCCGCCGAGAGCCGGAACAGTCTCCATCCAGGCGCCTCAGGAGCTTGGGAAACGGCTTCCGGAGGCTAGAGGGGTAGCGGGGAGAGCTTAAAGAGAGCCAAGAACACCAACGAGAGCACGGAGCAGCACAGAGAGAAGGGAGAAGAGCGTCCATGAACTGGGAACGTCGCAGGCGTATGGCAGGAGACTGGTCTCGCCACGCGCGCTCCAGGTGGTACTTACTTCCCGAGCAGGCCGAAGATGTCCAGCTCGCTCGTCGTCCCCACGTATACCTTCCCGTTCATGATGGTTGGGACCGAAAACTTAACCGTGTTCCCGGCTTGATCACGCGCAGGGACTTGTTCGCTGTTGTAGAGCTCATGCGAAACGTCAGTGGCATCGAAGGCGTACAAAGCAGCGGGGCCACCCGACTTGGAGGAACCAGACCCGATGGTAACAACCCACGCGATGCCGTTCGTACTGCCATTCGCTGAAATGCTGGGGGTCGAGCCGAACCATGAAAAGGTAGCCGACGACATGGCGGTCGGAGGAACGGACAGGTAGCCCTGTGAGACCCTGTATTGTTTCAGCGGGTCGTTTACTCCCACGAAATAGAGGTAGTTTTGCCAGAAGGCTGCGCTGCTCAAGAAACCGCTTTTGGCTGCGTTTGGGATCGATTGTACGATTTGGCTGTCATCCTGGGCATTGAACCCTCCCAGGTCGTCACGATCTATCAGGTAGATGGTCGACTTCTTGCCGGCGCCTACGAGCAAATGAGGACTCGGGCCCGTCTGATCAGGGAGAACGAGCGGCCCCCCGGAACCTAGATCTTGGTCGATCGCGGCCATGTTCGCCTGGTCGAAAGGGGTGAAATAGCCTACTACGCTTAGGTCGTCGGCGGAAAGCTTAAGGACGGTATCGCCGTAGTCTAATCCACCCGAGGAAGCATCAAAGGTGCCATTACCGGTCATTAAATATATGTTTCCCGATGTGTCGGCTGCCGGTCCCGCCCCACTCTGCCAGATCCCACCCCGCGTCCCATTCGGAGTGGCGTTAAAGACGCTCACTTGGGTTAAGGTATGGGCATCGAAGCCGATGAGCCAGCCGTGGTAAGGGTCCAAGTCACCGTGGGAAGCGAAGGTAACGTAAACCGTGCCGTTCAGAAGCAGCAATGCAGAACGCTGCAAATGCCAGGTCGGGTCGAAAGGCACCTGACCCTGTCCGTTTGTCGCCGCGCCCGTTCCCGGAACCAAGGCTTGAATTAAGACCGGGCCACCAAACTTCTCAGTGCCCGATGCGACGTCCAGTGCGTGGAGCCGGTAAACATGTTGGCCGTTCTCCAGAGTGTACGCAACGACGTAAAGAGTTCCCGTGGCCGGGTCGATAACTGGAGTGCTGGCGACTCCAATCTCACCGCCCGGATAAGCATCGTCGGGCGGGGGCGGTGGGACCGGCGTGATGCCCCCTGCCGGGTTAATGAAACTCACTTGCCAAAGAGCTGATGAGGCTTTGCCGTCGGCGTCAAAGGCGTACACGCTGTCGTGTTGAGTGACCACGTAGACCACGTTGTGCACGCCCTGGTTGGGAATAGTGACCGACTGCACGTACAGCGGTTGGGCATAGATGGCACCATCCACAGGGTACGCAATGAGCTTCCCAAACTGCGTCGAGTTCACATTGGAGGGTGTCAGGATGGTCTCATTTAGATCTTGCCCGGTGCGACCAATGTCATTGTGATAAGTGAGCATTCCCGCGTACGAGATCGTGATGTTTGCCTGGGCGTTCTTGGTCGGATCAGTCTGGCTCGTAGCCTGGATTGCGTGCGCGCCAGGCCCCGCCGGTGTCTGGTAGAGTCCCGAGGAGGAGATCGTACCAACGGTTGCGTTGCCGCCCGGCACGCCATCCACGGACCAGGTCACCTTCGAGTTACTTGCGTTCGCAACCGCCGCAGTAAACTGCTCAGTTTGCCCGACTGTTAAGGAAGCGGTGGCAGGTGTTACCGAAACAGAAACGGCCGCATTCACTGTCAAGACAGCCGGCGTACTGGCGACGTCGTCGCCGGTATCGGACGAGCCACTGACCGAAGCTGCTTTTGCGGTGATTGTGGCGGTTCCGGTCCCAGCGCTAGTCGCGAGTCCCGAGGAAGTGATAGTCGCTACCGCAAGATTGGACGAGCTCCAAGTGGCCGACCTGGTTATATCCCGCTTACTCTGGTCGCTGTAAGCCCCAGTGGCCGTGAACTGCTGGGAGAGTCCCAAAGGGATAGAGACGCTCGCTGGGCTCACGGAAATAGACTCAAGCTTGAGCGCGGCCGTGAGTTGTTGCGTTGAGCCGCTGACCAAACCGAAGATCGCTGTGATGGTGACCGATCCTGCCACCTTGACGGCGGCCAGGCCAGATGCGCTGACCGTAACCACCTTGGGGTCCGAGGAGGTCCAAATAACTGATGAGGTCAGGTCCCGCGCACTGCCGGCGGTGTAAGACCCTGTCGCGGTAAATTGTTGCGTGGTGCCGACAACGAGGTTTGGGCTGACAGGGCTGACGGCCAGCGACAGAAGCACCGGCGCAGTCATCCCCCCGCCGCAATGAACGCCTGTTAATGCGAGACCTAGGCCCACGCAAATGGCCCATGCAGTTTCGAGTCGTATCCGTCCGCACTTCGCCGGCTTGTCAGTCATTGAAGGCATGCCTCCCCTTACCTTGCGCTTTATGGACTGAAGGTGATCCATTCCCATCTTCTGTCCCAACGACAATGCACGTCCCAGGTTGGTTTCTTACTCTCGGTCTTCTGCGCGATGCGGCTCGCTGGGCTCCCAGACACTCGCGCTCCGAGCCCATGCACTCGCGCCTTCACCGTGCGCCCAGCAAACTCAATTTCAGGGGGCCCGGTTCTTTGGGAGGCGAACTGTGTGCTGCCGATCGGCCATCTACCAAATGCCCGACCGACGCAAATCAGAGTCATTAAATGCAACTGGTCTGTAGTTGTCAAGACGTTTCTGAGCGCGGGCCGTGATCCGGTCCTTGCCGCCGAAAGGCCTGCCCCGAGCGGCAGACCGAGCGCTCTCCTAGCGACGTCACAGCGGTTCACCCGATGGCTTCGGCCGGGCGCTTATGTTAAAATTCGCTATAGCCTGAATACTGGAACGCCGTCTCGAGGCGAGTTTCAGAGCCTCGGGGCCGGCGTCTGTCGAAAAGGATTCGCCTATGTCAGGGCACTCAAAGTGGGCCACCATCAAGCACAAGAAGGGCGCGCTCGACGCCAAGCGGGGTAAGATCTTCACCAAGCTGATCAAAGAGATCACGGTCGCGGCCCGGAACGGCGGCGATCCGGACTCCAACCCGCGGCTGCGCACCGCCATCGCCGCGGCTAAAGCCGAGAACATGCCCGCCGACAACATCAAGCGGGCCATCCAGAAGGGTACCGGCGAGCTGCCCGGCGCCACCTACGAGGAGTCCGTGTACGAGGGCTACGGCCCGGGCGGAGTGGCGTTGATCATGGAGATCACCACCGACAACAAGAACCGGACGCTCTCCGAAATCCGGCATATCCTCTCCAAGCACGGCGGCAACCTGGGGGCCAACGGCTGCGTGGCCTGGATGTTCAACAAGAAGGGCTATGTGGTGGTGGAGAAGGCCAAGGCCGACGAGGGCAAGCTGCTGGAACTGGTCACCGAGGCGGGCGCGGAGGATATGACCGAAGACGGCACCAACTGGGAGGTCTTCAGCCCGCCGGCGGAGTTCCACCAGGTGGTGGAGAAGCTGAAGTCCGCCGGCATCTCCCCGGCGGCCGCCGAAGTCTCGATGATCCCGCAGAACTACGTCAAGCTCAGCGGGAAGGAAGCCAACCAGATGCTGCGCCTGATGGAAGATCTGGAAGATCACGACGACGTGCAGCACGTGTACGCGAACTTCGACATCGAGGAGGCGGAGATTCACGCCCTCACCGAAGCCAAGTAGCATGGTGAACTCCCCCGCGGCCGGGGGGGCCGCCAGCGCCCCGGCGTCCGGCGTGCTCCCTGAATTTCCGAAGCAAGGCCCGCAGGCCGGGCCGAAGCGGCTCCGCTTGGCGGGCGCGGCCGTGCTGTTGGTCTGCACGGCGGGGGTGGTATTGTGCACGGCGCCGTTCCGGGGAGCGGTGGCCGCGCAGGCCTCGGCCGCGAGCAGCGCTCAGGATCCCTCGGCGAGCTCCTCCCCCTCGACCGGCTCTGCCCGGCTCACCTACACCCGGACGCTGGCCGGCAGCGTCCCCGAATATTTCTCGGTCAGCGTCAACACCGACGGCAGCGGCGTCTACGAAGGCGGCAAGATCAAGGAGGTTCGGGAGCGCCGGCCGCTGCGATTGTCGCCTGCCACCACCCGGAAGCTCTTTGGGCTGGCGGCCGAGGTGGACGACTTCCGCTCGCTCGACGCCGACAGCCACAAGAAGGTGGCCAACCTGGGGCTCAAGACGCTGACTTACGAAAGCGCCGGGGAGAAGCACCAGGTTGAGTTCAACTTCACTCAGCAGAAGACGGTTCGCGATCTGATGGACCTGTTCGAAGGGGTGGCGGCGGTGGAAGAGGCCGTCACCCAGCTGGAATACGCCATCAAGTACGATCCGCTCAGCCTGCCGCAGCAGCTGCTCGACATCCAGATCGCCCTCAATCACAACGAGATGGTGGATCCGGAGCTGATGGTGCCGTCGCTGGAGCAGATCTCGACCAACGGCCGCTTTCTGCACCTGGCCCAGGTGCGGGCCCAGGACATCCTCAGCCGGGTCGGTCCAGGCAGGCAGTAGCCTACTCTGGTAGTCTATTCTTTAGACTCCGTCGCGCACCCGGTGCTCGCGCACGTAGAGGCCGCTCATCACCGGTTCGGAGTCGCACTCGGCCACGATCACGGTGGCGGGCTGGTCGGGCGCCTCGGCCGGGAGCCCTACGAAGCGGGCGGCGATGTCGTCCTGCTCGACCTTGACCGCGCTGCCGGAAACCAGCAGGCGGGCCGAGGTCACCTTGGAGCGCAGTCCGCCGACGGCCACGGTGGTGGGCGGCTGCTCGAAGGGCAGCGCCGCCGTGCCGATCGTCTGCGCCGGCCAGAAATGGACGTGGATATAGAGGGTGTTGCCCTTGCGGGTGAAATTGGCGTAAGGGTGCCAGTCCTGGCGGCAGCGCTCGCAGCCGTAGATGGCGGCGCCGTTCCTGGCCATCCACTTGCCCACTTCGGCCAGGATCAGCACCGATTCCTCCGGCACCGAACCATCGGGCCTGGGCCCGATGTTGAGCAGGTAATTGCCGCCGCCGCTGGCGCACTCGGCCAGGTTGCGGACGATGGTCTTGGGGCTTTTCCAGTCGTCGTCCGCTTTCTGGTAACCCCAGCTGTTGTTCATGGTCATACAGCTCTCCCAGGCGCGGCCGGCCTGGGCGGCGCTGATCTCCTGCTCGGGGGTGGAGAAGTCGCCCGGCAGCCCGTTGCGGTTGTTGACGACGATGTCGGGCTGGAGCTTGAAGACCATCTCGTTCATCTTCTCGGATTGCCATTGTTCCGGCGTCAAGGGCCAATCGACGTCGTACCAGAGCACGTCGATCTTTCCGTAGTTGGTCATGAGCTCGCGGATCAAGCCATGGGTATACTCCACGAAGCGCTGGCGGGCGGCTTCGTCGGTGGCGCAGCGGGCGCCGTCGGGATGATGCCAGTCCATCAGCGAGTAGTAGAAGCCCACCCTGAGATCCTCGGCGCGCGCCGCCTCTACGTACTCGGCCACCAGGTCGCGACCCGGACCCTGCTTGGGCGAGCAGTAGTCGGTCAGCTTGGTGTCCCAGTGGCAGAAGCCCTCGTGATGCTTGGTGGTCATCACCATGTACTTCTGACCCGCCTGTTTGGCGAGCCGCGCCCAGGCGCGGGCCGCGCTGGGCTTGGGCTTGAAGACCTTGGCCAACTCCTGGTACTGAGCCACGGGAATGCCTTCCTTCTCCATGGCCCACTCGTGATGTCCAATCACGCTGTACAGGCCCCAGTGGACGAACATGCCGAAGGTCGCCTCGTGCCACCACTGCATACGGCGCGCCCGGTCCGCCACCGCGGCCGCGGGTTCGCCGCTGGAGGCTTCTCCCGCCTGCGCCGCGGGAAGGGATCTCGCCGCTGCGGCGGTGGACGAAGCCGCCAGCGCCGCTCCGCTGCCCAGCAGACGGAGGGACTGGCGGCGGGTCATGAGATCGGTCAGCATCATCAAGCTCCTCTCGGCCGGCGCAGGCCTGGGTCAACGGTTCTCAGCCACCCGCGTCACGCGCTCGATGCGGGGCGGCCTACTATACCGGGAGGCGGAATCGAATTCAAGCCATCGCACGCCCGGCGTGAGCGGGCCCGACCGGCCGCGGCGGAGTCAGGCGCATGGGGTTGCACCGGACGAACGGATCTGCTCGCGGGCGGCCCGTTGGGCCAGAAAGTCGCAGCGCAGATTGTCCTCGTGGTCGGCGTGACCTCGGACCCAATCCCAGGAGATGTCGTGGGGTTGAGCCAGGCGGTCCAACTCGGTCCAGAGATCGCGGTTCAGCACCGGCTGCGGGCCGGCGCCTTTGACTCTCCGCATCCATCCTCGGGCTTTCCAACCACTGATCCACTCGGTGATCCCGCGTTGCACGTATTGCGAATCGGTGTGGAGCGTCACCTTGCAGGGCTCTTTAAGGGCCTGCAACGCCTCGATGACGGCCCTCAGTTCCATGCGGTTGTTGGTAGTTCGCGGCTCGGCCCCGAACATTTCCTTGTGGCGGTCGCCGAAGCGGAGGATGCAGGCCCAGCCTCCCGGACCCGGATTTCCGATACAGGCGCCGTCGGTGCTGATCGCAATGTGTTTCATAGACTCTTCAGCACTGTAGCACGCGGCCAACCCTCGCGGATCGGAGCGATCTGCGATGAGCTAGAATATCGAAGGCGGACATGTTCGCGTCCGCGATTCGAAGGAGGATCTTCCCATGGCTGAGCCAGCGACCGCTCCCATCGTGACGGTCACGCCTCTGACGGTGCTCACCGAAGAGGAGCAGATGTTCCAGGCGGCGGCCCGCGAGTTTGCCGAAAAGGAGATCCGGCCGCACGTCGAAGAGATGGACCGCGAAGGCGTCTTCCGGCGCGAGCTCATCGACCAGTTTTTTGCCCAGGGCTACATGGGTATGCACATCGCCGAAGCTTACGGCGGCGGCGGCGGATCGTTCTTCATGGCGGCCCTGGCCATCGAGGAATTCTCCCGGGTGGACGCTTCCGCCGGCGTGGTGATCGACGTTCAGAACACGCTGGTGGCCAACGCGGTGGCGCTCTGGGGCAGCGAGACCCAGAAGCGCGCCTGGCTGCCGCGCCTGGCCGCCGACACGGTCGGCGCCTACGCGCTCTCCGAGCCCAACTCGGGCAGCGACGCCTTCGCGCTCGAAACCCGCGCCCGCGAGGACGGCGACCATTTCGTGCTCAACGGGCGCAAGCTCTGGATCACCAACGCCAAGGAAGCCGGCCTGTTCATCCTCTTCGCCACCGTCAACCGCGAGCTCGGCTACCGCGGCATCACCGCCTTTCTCGTCGACAGGAACACGCCCGGCTTCAGCGTCGGCAAGAAGGAAGACAAGCTGGGTATCCGCGCTTCGTCCACTTGCGAGCTCATCCTGGAGGACTGCCGGCTGCCGCGCTCGACCGTGCTCGGCGAGGCCGGCAAGGGCTACAAGGTGGCGATCGAGACCCTCAACGAAGGCCGGATCGGCATCGGCGCGCAGATGCTGGGCGTGGCCCAAGGAGCGCTGGATCACGCCCTCGGCTACGCCAAGGAACGCCGCCAGTTCGGCAAGCCCATCGCCGACTTCCAAGGCATCCAATTTCAGCTCGCGCGCCTGGCCACCGAGGTAGAGGCCGCGCGCCTGATGACCTACAACGCTGCCCGTCTCAAGGACGCCGGAGTCTCCTACGTGAAGGAAGCCGCCATGGCCAAGTACTTCTGCTCCCAAGTGGCGGAGCGGGTGGCCAGCGAAGCCATCGAGGTCTACGGAGGCTACGGGTTTACCCGCGATTATCCCGTGGAGAAGTACTTGCGCGACTCCAAGATCGGCAAGATCTACGAAGGCACTTCCTTCATGCAGCTCCAGACCATTGCCAAGCTGATCCTCGGGCACGGCTAGCGGAGGATCATCCCTTGGGCGCCTTGCCGCCGCCCCGCTTCAGTTGCGCGCAAGCCGCTTCGCCGCTGCTCCAGTTGGGCCGCAACGCCAGCGCCCGGTCGCATTCCTCCATGGCTCCCGCCTGATCGTTCCTCAGGCCGAGGGTCTGGGCCAGCGCCAGGTGCGCGTCGGCGTCTTTGGGCTGCAAGCGCAGATACTCCCGGTAGCTGGCGATCGCGTCCGCCAGGTTGTGCTCCTGGACGAAGGCTTGCGCCAGACCGAGCCGCGCCTCGGCAAATTCCGATCTTCCCCGCAAGGCTTCCTCGAAGTGAAAGACGGCGTCCGGCAGCTTGCCGGCTGCCAGCAGAGCCATGCCGAGAGCGTAGTTGCAGCGCGGGTTGAAGGGCGCCGCCTTGACGGCCGCCTGCGCCTCGTTGACCGCTTCCGCCGTCTGGCCGAGTTTCAGCAGGTCGAGGGCGAGCGCGGCGTGGACTTCGGGCGCCTGGGGCGCGAGCTTGAGCGCACTGCGCAACGCGTCGGCCGCGCCCGCCGTGTCTCCCAGTTGGAGGAGGGCCAGGCCGAGGCCGGTGGCCGCCTCCACATCGCCCGGCCGAAGCGCCAGCGAGGCCCGATAGGCCTGCGCCGCGCTCTTGAAGTCACCCTGGGAAGCGAGCGTCTTGCCCAGCTGGAGCTGGTAGGAGGGATCATTGGAGGCCAGGCTGGTGGCTTCCCTGAACTCGGCTTCGGCGCCGGCCAGATCGCCGCTCTGCTTGAGGGCTTCCGCCAGCCGCTCGTGCAGGGCGGCATCCTCGGGGCGCAAGCGCGAGGCCTGGCGGTAGCGGTCGATGGCGTCGTTCCAGAGCTGCTTGGCTGCCAGCAGATCCGCCAGCGCTGCCAGGGCGTCCGGCATATCGGGCCGCAAGTTGACCGCCTGCTGAAACTCGGCCAGAGCGTCGTCGGTACGTCCGACGGTGCGCAAGGCCACGCCGAGATGGTAGTGGATCTCCGGACTGGCCGGGCGTAAGGTGGCGGCCTTGCGGTACTCGACGATGGCCTGCTCGAAGCGCCCGGCCGACTGGTAAGCGTTGGCCAGATTCAGGTGCGAGTCGGCGTCCTGCGGCTTGAGTTTGACGTCCTCTTCATACTCGGCGATGAATCCGGGCAGGTCGCCGGCCGCGCCCAGCGCCTCGCCCAGGTTGCGATGGTAGTCGGAAGAGTCCGGCACCAGCTCCACCGCCTTCCTCAGCTCGGGCACCGCGTCCACCAGATCGCCGGTCTTCCGCAGCACCAGTCCCAGCGCCTCGTGCAGCGTGGGGTCGTTCGGCCGCAGCCGCAAAGCCTCGCGATACTCGGTGACGGCCGCGGCATCGTTGCTCATGGAAAGATAGGTGCTGGCGAGCTCGGAGTGCGCGCCCACATCTCCGGGACGCTGCTGGATCAGGCGGCGTAATTCCTGCACGGCGTCGGTGTAGTCGCCCGCCCGGCGCAAGGCCAGCGCCAGGTCGAAGCGGTAATCCGCCTGGTCGGGGCGCAGCTCCACCGCGCGCCGGTATTCCTCGATGGCGTGGATCACGTCGTCGTTGGCCAGCAGGGCGTGGGCGAGGTTGAGATGGAGTTCAGGATCGTTGGGGCGCAGGCGAACCGCCGCCCGATACTCGGCCAGCGCCGCCGCCTGGTCGCCGCTCTCCGCTAGTGACAGCGCCAGCCCGGCGTGAAAGTCGGCGCTCTGCGGGGCCATGTCGATCGCCTCCCGCCAGCGCTGGATCGAGCCGTTGATGTCGCCGGCCTGCTCCAGGGCTCCGGCAAAGGCGGCCCGCAAGGCGGGGTTCTTCGGATCCAGCTTGATGGCCTGCTGGAATTCCTGGGCGGCTTCCCCGGACCGGCGATCGAGCGCCAGCGCGCCGGCCAAAGCCTCGTGGGCGGCCGCGCTCGAGGGACGCAGCTTCACTTCGGCCCGGTATTCCTCGATCGCCGCGGGCATCTGGCCCTCGGACTCCAGAATGGCGCCGATATTGCCATGCACGCCCGCGAAGTCGGGCTTGAAGCGCAGGGCCTCGCGGTACTCGCGCACGGCGTCGTCGATTCGATTGAGCTCTCCATAGGCGTTCGCCAGGTCGAAGTGGATATTGGCGTCGTTCGGCCGCAGCTCCAGCGCCTGGCGATAGGCCTCCACCGCTTCCTCCAGATGCCCGGAGCGCGCCAGCTCGATACCCTGCTTTGTCAGCGAAGCGGCCGTCGGAGTCTGAGATCCGCCGCTCGACGCGCCGGCGCCGGCAGTCTGGGCAGAAGGCGAGGCAGCGGAATTCGTCTGGTCCTGCCCGAAGCCACGGGTCCCGAAGCCCACCAGAGCAAGCAGCAGGGCGGCGCAAAGCGGCCAGGAATCTCGCGCGCGTTGGGCGCGCGAAAGCGGCAACCGAAGCTGACCGCGGGAACAACGAGCCATTCTATTCAAGGATACCCGACTCAGATGGACTGCGTCTCCCGCGCCGCGCCGCCGGAACGAGGAGGATGGCAGAATGCTATGATGACCCACAGAACCAACCCTCTAGGTTCGTTTAGGTTCGTTCAGGTTCGTTTTGGGCAGGAACCCAACAGGCGACACTGATTCTAAATCACTTATCTGATTCAGTATCTCAGGAACTTAGGTTCGTTCAGGTTCGTTTTAGGTTCGTTTTTGCCTCGTTTTGTTGATTCTAAACAACTTCTCAGGTTCGTTTTTCAAATTTTCAAGGGGGGTGGGGGGGCCGGTACCCCCGTCCAAGCGGCGGTCGATAGGATATCCACAGCGCCACCAACAACTTCGGGTAGCAGGCCAACCTGGAAAGCCTCTCTTCCGCGGCTGCCATCCCCGCGTCGTCCGGACCGCGTAAGATCCAGGGAACGGGGACTTCGGCGGTCTTCCAAGTGAGTCCCGCTGGGGCGCCGGCGGGTCGCCCGGTTATGGCTTGCCGATACAGCATGGCTGAGTAGCATGGAGCAGTGCCTTTGTCTATACCATAACATTAGTAACCGAATATGATACACCATGTCAGTGGCACTGTCAAGCTGGAATACAGAACCGCATCGCTCCGGCCTGGCGTTAGGTGGCGGCGCTTGAACGGAAGAACGCGCTGCGTTCGTAGTGGCGATGTGCCATAACGCCGCGCGCTGCCGGATCTTGCGGACGCTGAGTTATCGAGACACCGGGAGCCACCGCGAGAGTCGCGCCTTGGCGGGCGGTAACGAAGGGAGGGCAAATCATCAAGGCGAGTATGGTCATCCTGTCAGTCCTAAGACCGAGGTCAGGTAAGCACCTAGAACGGTATCTCGTGTTCCTGCGCCTGGGCGAGGTCCACCAGAAGAATGATCTGTGAAGCCGTAACCGCCAAAACATATTCGGCGACGTCACGAGTCGCTGTGCCTCCAGAGGTACCGCCGTGCCCGATCCCTTCACTGCCGCTGCGGAAGCCGTAGAGGCGACGAATACTATGATCCAGGCGTCTCCTCTCTTCGGGGTACGATCCAACCCTTCTCTTTCATGACCGATTTCAAGCACTCCTGGTCCTGGCCGGTGGGCAGAACGGCCGGCAGATAGGCTGCGTACTCCTCGGCGGCCAGGGGCTCGCCGTCCACCGTCCAATGCTGGCCGGCGAACTGGCCGATCTGGCGGTTGAACTTGAGGTCGGGCACGCGCAACTTGGGCTGATCCTCGGGCACCAGCTTGTTCAGCAGCTCGGTGAGCTTCACCGCCTCCTGGCGATAGAGCTTGCGGGAAGCCTCGTTCAAATGCTGCTTGTCGGCCTCGACTCCGGCCTCGCGTTCGTTGTAACGCCCCTTAAGGCCCCAGACGTAAGCCCAGTGCGCCGAGGAGGAATGATCGGTGCCGAAGAGGTCGAACGAAGTGGGAAGCCACTTGTTGTAGTAACGCTGGATGATCGGGGTGGGAATCATGCCCGCCTGCACGATCCGCCGCAAGCCGTTATTGCCGGTGCCGAGGTGGAAGGATTCTTCTTTGAGCATGGGGAGCATGCTCTGGGCCAGCGGCTGAAAACCCGAATAGGAGAGCATGGTGAGCTGGAACTTGCCGTCGCGGTCGACGAACTGGGTGTAGGTGAAGAAATCGAGCCAGTTCTGCACGATCTCGTTGAAGGCGCCGAGCAAGCGGTCGTCGGTAAAGGCGCGCCGCTCCAGCAGCTTCTGGGCTTCGATGCGTCCCGAGCGCCCGAACTGGGTCACGAGCAGATGGCTCATCTGCCAGCCGTGGCGCATCTCCTCGGTCATCACCCGCACCAGGCTGAGGTAATCGTCGCGGCTGGGCGCGGTCTCGAACAGGTGCCGCTGCTGCTCCACCGAAGCGAACTCGGTGTCCCCCTGATAGACGATCAGATTCAAGGCGGCGTCGCGGATGCGCTGGTCGGGAATGTGCATCACCGACTTCCAGCGCAGTTGTCCCTTGTAGTCGCCGAATTCGATTTCGTTGCCGGGAAGCTGGCCGTACTTGGCCTCGAACTTGTACTGGCGAAACTCGGGCGCGTCCAGACCGATGTCCTTCTGCCAGCCGTAAAAGTAGTCGATCCAGTCGTCGAAATTGGAAAGCCGGAGCATGCTAGCCTCCTCGGAACTTCGGGGCGCGCTTCTGCTGGAAAGCGCGCAAGCCTTCGGTGAAATCTTCCGACGCAAAGCACTTCATCTGCGCCTCGAGCTCGCTTTCCATCACCCGCTCGAGCTCGGTCTGAATGCGCTCGTAAAGGTCCTGCTTGAGGAGCGCCATCGGCAGGGGCGGCGCCGCCGCCAAGCGCGCCGCCAGCCTAGCGGTCTCTTCGGCGAAACGCTCGGGCGGCACCACGAAATTCACCAAACCGATCCGTTGCGCCTCCTGGGCTGTCACCGGCTCGCCCAGCCAGAAGATCTCCAGTGCCCGGCCGTGACCCACCAGGCGCGGCAGGAAAAAGGTGCCGCCCCAATCCGGGTGCAGCCCGATGCGGGAAAAGGCCTGGGTGAAGGTGGCCTGTTCCGAAGCCAGGCGCAGGTCGCAGGCCAGGGCCAGATTCATGCCCGCGCCGGCGGCCGGACCGTTGATGGCGGCCACGACCGGCTTGGGAATCTGGCGGATGCGGCGGACCACGGCATGTCCGGCATCGAGGTAACGGCGGAAGGCAGCCGAGTGGTAGCCCTCCTTCAGCTCCACCATCTTCTGAATGTCGCCGCCGGCGCAGAAGCCGCGGCCGGCCCCGGTGATCACCGCCACCCGGACGTCCCGGTCGCGTTCCACCGCGTCGAGCCCCGCCATCAACCCGGCGCGGAGGCTGTCGTCCATCGCGTTCAGCTTGTCGGGCCGGTTGAGGGTGAGGGTGGCGACCGCCGCCTCACGCCTCAGGAGCACTGCCTCTTCAGCCATAGCGCTTCACCCAATCTGCCAGCCTGGTGAAATAGGCCAGCTTCTCAGCCCGCCTCAGGCTGCCGTTGCGTCCGCTGGTGGACGGCAGCACAAAGACGCGGGCGCCGGCAAGGCGCTCGCCTGTCAGGCCGAGCGCAACCTTGGTCCCCGACAGCCGCTCGTAGATCCCCTTGCCATTAAAAGCGATCGCGCGCGGCGCCGCCCATTCTAACTTCTTGGCGAGGGCGGCAAAGCCGTCCCGGTAATCGCTCTCCCGGAGCTCGCTGGACGACCGCGACCAGCGCTTGACCACGTCCGTCAGGCCAATGCCGAAGTCGAGCACCTGGCGGTCGTCTTCGGGCGCGAGGCGCCGGCTGGTCAGGCCGGACTCATAGAGAAAGTTCCAGAACTGATTGCCGTGTCCGGCGTAGTAATGCCCGATGCGCGCCGAGCGCTCGCCAGGATTGAATCCCACAAAGACCACCTTCAGCCCTGGCTTCAAGTAATCGGGCAGGTGGCGAAGAGATTGGAGCCCCGGGAAACCGGCGTCGTCTCCCTCGAGCGAATCGCGATCTTCGGATTTCGTCTTTCGCGACGGAGACCCGACGGGCATATCGTCAATGGGAAGCGGCCGCGGAGTGCCACCGCTCGGCGGCCTCCCGGCACTTCGCCAGGAATTGCTCGAAGATGCGGCGCTGCTCGGGGCGGTCCACGATCTCCTCGGGATGCCACTGCACGGCCAGGAGAAAAGGGTAGTCGCCGGCCCCTTCCACCGCCTCCACCAGGCCGTCCTCGGAATGGGCCGTCACCTTGAGCCCGTGGCCCAGGCGCTTGATGGCCTGGTGGTGAATGCTGTTGACCCGGCAACTGCCGTGGACGGCTCCGGCCAGCGCCGAGTCCGGCTCGGTGACGGTGACGGCGTGCGTGGTCTCATTCCGGGAATTGCCGGCATCGGTCTGCCGGTGCTCGAACTCGGGCTCCGCCTCCTCGGCCAGGTCCTGGTAGAGCGTTCCGCCGAAGCTGACGTTGATCAACTGGGCCCCGCGGCAGATGCCAAGGATCGGCAGGCGCCGGTGCAGGGCCCGGCGCAGCACCTCCAGCTCGAAGTCGTCGCGGGCGCGGTCGACCTGGACGTTGTCGTACTTCCGGTGCTCGCCGTAAAACATGGGATCGACGTCGGCGCCGCCGGCGAAAAGGATGCCGTCAAAGTCGTCCACCCGGAAGCCGGCTGCGGTCGAGGGCGCGACCATCTCCACCTGATCGGCGCTCTCACAGACCGCGCGCAAGGCGCGAAGATAGGGCGAATCGGCCCCTTTCTTGGCCTCGGCGTCCGAAACCGACAGCGCGATTCTCATGATGGGGCGATCCGGCATCGTCATTTCGCTTTGAAGTGCGGCGACCGCTTTTCGATATAAGCGGCCAGCCCCTCGTGGGCATCCTCACTCTCGAAGAGGTGCTGTTGCAATTCACGTTCGAGAGCCAGCGATTCCGAGAAGGGCATCTCGAGTCCCGATTGCACCGAGCGTTTGATCCGGCCCACCGCCCGCGCCGCCCTGCCGGGCGGCAGAAACTGCCGGGCATACTCGGTGACTTCCTCGAAGAAGCGGTCGCGGTCCAGCACCTGGTTGACGAGACCCAATTCCTCCGCCTCCTCGAACGAAAAGGTACGCCCTGTGGCCATCAGCTCGATGGCCCGCGACTTGCCGATGAGGCGCGACAGGCGCTGGGTGCCGCCCGTGCCCGGCAGCACTCCCAGCGCCACCTCGGGCAGCCCGATCTTGCCGGCATCGCGCCGCGCCAGGCGGATATCCGCCGCCAGGGCGATTTCGAGTCCGCCGCCCACCGTATGGCCGTTCAAGGCCGCGATCACCAGCTTGGGCGTCTGCTCCAGCCGGGTCAAGGTCTCGTTGGCGTGCAAGCAGAAGTAGTACTTGAACTCGGGGGTCACGCTGGAAAGCATTTTGATGTTGGCGCCCGCCGAAAAGAACTTGTCGCCGGCGCCGCGCAAAATGATGACATGCACCGAAGGATCCATGCGGGCCTGCAGAATGGCGGCGTCCAGCTGCTGCATCATCTCGTAGGTGTAAGTGTTGGCCGGAGGATCGTTCATCTCGATCCAAGCCATACCGCCCTCGGTGCGTTCGTTGATCAGGGCTCCGGTGGAAGCCATCGCGGTCGTAGCCATGAGGTGCTCCTTCTAGATGTGGACTGCCGACGGGCGAACGCCCGGACCCTCGACAGCCCCCTGACGGCCGCTCCCCGAGGAATCGCCGTTGGATCGGGATCCGCGGGTTTGGAGCCGGCCGGCCTTCGGCTCGAGTCTCCGGGTGACCGCCCTGCCAGCGCGTGCTGCCGGTTCAAGCGGGCTCGCGCCCAGAATTCCGCGCAGAAAGATCGCCGCCATAATGTCGGCGCACCCCAGCGCGTCGGGATCGATCTTCGGGTTATACCAGGTGTAAATCCAGTTCATCATCCCGAACAGGGAGAGCACGGCCAGGCGCGAATTAGGCGGCTCCAAACGCCGGGCAGTTGTGAGGGCTTTCACTTGCTCGAGGACCAGCTCGTAATAAGCCCGCTTGATGGCCCGGACTTGCCGGCTCCAATCCTTGCCGAGCCATTCTTCCTCATGGATGAGGACCTTCATTTCGTTGGGATGATTGAGGAAGAATTGCAGATGAAGCCCGATCAAGGCGCGGAGCCGCTCCTCCGGCCCCTCCCTTTCTTCGATGGCCGCTCTCGCCGTGGTCAGGATCGCCTCGAAGGTGTGGCGCTGGATCAGGTAAAGGAGCTCTTCTTTGCTCGAGAAGTAGTAGTAGAGGCCAGCGAGACTCACGCCCGTGGCCCGCGCGATGTCACGGATGGACGCCTGGTGGTAGCCGCGGCGGCAGAAGACCTCGGCGGCGTGACGAAGGATGGCATCGAGCTTGCGGTCAAACGCTTTGGTGCCACGCTCCTCCCGGGCCCGTCGGGGCGGCTGGCGGCGCGCGCGTTGTTGCAGACCGGCCATGAGGAGTTAATCGAACGTTCGTTCGAAATCATTGTACACCGGCGCGGCGCCTTGTCAAGCCGTGCGCCTGCCGCTCGTACAACTCGCGAACGCGCTCCAGGGTGTCGATCTCCGAGACCGGCTTATCGGGCCGCAGCCGGACGATCCGGGGAAAGCGGAGGGCGTATCCGCTTTCGTGCCGGGTCGAGCGCTGGATATTGTTGAACGCAACTTCGAGGACGACGGTGGGGTCCACCCGCCGGCGAAAGCCTTCGTCGGCCAGGGTGTGCTCGCGAAAATAGACCGTCAGTTCGGCAATCTCCGCGTCGGTCAAGCCCGAGTACGCCTTCCCGATCGAAACCAGGCGGGCCCCGTCGCGAACGGCGAAGGTGTAGTCAGAAAGGGCGGCGTGGCGCTTGCCATGCCCAAACTCCACCGCCGTCACCACCACATCGAGCGTGGCGAGCGGACGCTTGAGCTTCAGCCAGTGACGGCCGCGCCGTCCCGGGAGGTAAGGGGAATCCGGCGCCTTGGCCATGATGCCTTCATGGCCCCTCTCCAGCGCGCCCAAGAAGGCTCGTTCGAAATCGGCCCCCGTTGCAGCCCTGACGGGGGCCGAAAGCTGCACCACTGGAGCCTGTGCCGGCGCGAGCAATCCTTCGAGGCGCCGGCGGCGCTCGCTCCAAGGCTGGTCGAGCAACAGGTCGCCGTCGTGCCAGAGGAGATCGTAAGCTACCAGGCTGACGGGAATCTCGAGCGGCAGGAAGAGGTCGGCGTGCTTCCGGCCCAGGCGGCTCTGAAGCTCGGTGAAGGCGAGGGGGCGGCCGTTGCGCCACCCCACGATCTCGCCGTCGAGGATGAATTCACCGGGCAGGGCGCGAACCGGGGCGATCAACTCCATGAACTCGACGACTTCATCGAGCGTGCGGGAGAAGATCTTCACCGCGCAGCCGCTCTTGTGGACCTGGGCGCGGATGCCATCGTATTTGTCTTCCACCACGGCGCCTACCGGAAAGCTTTCGGCCAGCTCCGCGGCGGTCTCGGCCGCGCTGGCCAGCATGAATCCCACCGGATGGAAGATCTGCAATCGGGCCTCGCGCAGCCGGCCGCCGATCGCAAGGCGCAAGGTTTCACCCACATCTCCTGTGAGCATGTTGGCGCGCTGAACCTCCGCCAGCGGCCGCCCGAAGGCGCGCGCCAGCGCCTCCTCAACCAGGCCTTCGCTGAGACCGATCCGGAGCTCGCCGGTGAGGATCTTCACGAAGTACTTGGCTTCCAGCGGCGGAATCCGGCCCAGAATCTGGTGGAGGAGATCGAGCTTTTGTGCTGTGCCGCGGCGGACGGCCAATTCGCCAAAAGCCGCTTCGGCCTCGGCCAGCGTCAGGCCCTGGCCCACGGTCTTGCCCGCCAATAGCTCCTGGGCCGTGCCTCCCAGGTCTCCGTAGCGGCGGTAGGCGGCTTCCATCTCAGGGGCGCTCACGCCTGACGCCAGGCTCAGGGCTCTCCAAATCAGGGTGCCGCCGACCTGGGTTACATGCTCGGAGAATTTCGGGAATGCCCGGCCGGTGAAGAACAAGACAGCCCGCGCCGCGTCGTCCGGCGGGAGGGCGCGCAGGTAGTCGGCCACCAGCCGCATCTTCTCGATCTTCTTCGTCGTCGCTGCCACCGCCTCGCAGGTTTCAGCAAATCGACGCATAGGTCACACTAAGCTGCGCCCGTCGTGGTCGACGGGATTTTGGAGCAGCTCTGTCAAGGCGGCGCGGAAAGCCTGATGGATCACATCCCAGGTTCGGCGCGCCTCGGGCGGGCCGTCGTATTGGGCCGCGTCGGAATCCGCAGTCTTGGCATCAGGGCTCGACGGACTCGCACGCGACTCCGCAGGCCCGCCGAAGAAGGCTTCTGCCGTAGGCCAGCCGACCCGGATGTCTGGCTGGTGTGGCAGGTGGCGGTCAAAGTGGAGTTTGCCGCGCCGGATGGTCACGGCCCACTCCAGGCCCCAGTCTTCAATCGCCCAGATGGAGGTCAGGTCTGCCTGGCGGATATGCTGCCGGACGCTGCGGCTTCGAGCCGCCAGCACCAGCGCGCGTTGAATCAGCCGTTGGGCGGCCCGCTTCGAAAGGCGCAGGTCCTCAGACTGAGGTGAATGGGTCACCTTCGACTCCTCGGCTGGGGCGGGTAAGACCCGCTTCGACCGCCATCCGACGGGCGCGGCGCGCCGCTGACGCGATCAGATCGGCCGAAGACACCAATTCTTCCACCAGGCCGAGAGTCAGCGCTTGCGTCGCCGGCACGCGCTCGCCGGTCACAAACATCTGTAAAGCCTGACCGCGACCGACCAGCCGTGGCAAACGCCCGGTTCCGCCCCACCCGGTGAGCAGTCCCAACCCCGCCCCGGGATACCCGAAGCTTGCATCATAGGCTGCCACGCGGCTGCCCGATGCCAAAGCCAGATCCAGGCCGCCGCCCAGGCAGAACCCGCGAATGGCGGCCACGATGGGGATCGGCGACCGGGCCACCTCCTGCAGAACGGCCTGGCCCAGACGGGCGAAATCAAACGCGCCGACACCCGAGAGCCGGGAAACGTCTTCGATCCTGGCGCCGGTGGCGAAGGAACGCGAGTTGGCCGCGATCACCAGACCCTCAAAGCAGGCGGCAGACTGAATCGCGCGTAGACGCTCGCGCAATTCCGCCAGAATGTCGGGGCTGAGGCGAGGATACTCCGGGTGTTCAGGAAAAGTGAGGATGGCGATCGATTCGTTGCTTGAAAGCTCCACGGTCGGGGCTGACAGCCAGTCAGATTGCCTTCGTCGCCACGCGGGCGCGAATGAACTCCACAATATCCTGGGTCGAGGCGCCCGGCTGGAAGACCTCCGTGACGCCGGCCTGCTTCAGCGCGGGAATGTCTTCGTCCGGAATGATGCCGCCCACCAGCAGGAGGACGTCATCCATGTGCTCGGCGCGCAACAGTTCGCAGAGGCGCGGCAGGATGGTGTTGTGGGCGCCGGAGAGGATCGAAATGCCGATGGCGTCCACGTCCTCCTGCACGGCCGCGCGCGCGATCTGCTCCGGCGTCTGGCGCAGCCCGGTGTAGATCACTTCCATGCCGGCATCGCGCAAGGCCCGCGCCACGATCTTGGCCCCGCGGTCATGGCCGTCGAGACCGGGCTTAGCAACCAGCACTCGAATTCGCTTGTCCATCCGAGATTGAAAGCCTTATTCAACGAGCTGGCCGAACCAGCGTCCCGCCGGCAACCGGTCGGGAGCTTCGCCAACCTTCACTCCAAGGGCGGAGGGCCACGCGGCGCTCGCCGTGGCGTTACTCCCCTGAGGGCCCTAGTTCACCTGAACGCCGGCTCTTCGTACGTGCCGAACACCCGGCGTAGGACGTCGCACATCTCTCCCAGCGTGGCGTAGGCCCGCACGCACTCCAGGATGTAAGGCATGAGATTCGCATCTGTTCCGGCGGCGCTGCCCAAGGCTTCGAGCCCGGACCGCACGCGGCCGGAGTCGCGAGTTCGGCGGAGCGCCGCCAAATTTTCGCTCTGACGGTGGGCCACCGACTCGTCGATCACCAGAATATCGATGGGCCGCTTCTCCTCGGTCAGAAACTCGTTCACGCCCACAATGATCTTTTCCTTGCGCTCCAGTTGCCGCTGGTAGGTGTAGGCGGCCTCGTGAATCTCGCGCTGCGGGAAACCCTTCTCCACCGCGGCCACCATGCCACCCAGGTCGTCAATGCGCCGGATATAGTCCCAGCAGGCGCGCTCGGTGTCGAGCGTCAGCTTCTCCACAAAGTAGGAACCGGCCAGCGGATCCACCGTGTTGGCCACACCGCTCTCGTGCGCGATCACCTGCTGGGTGCGCAGGGCCAGGGTCACGGCCGCTTCGGTGGGCAGCGCCCAGGCTTCGTCGAGGGAATTGGTGTGCAGGCTCTGAGTCCCGCCGAGCACGCCGGCCAGGGCCTGAATGGTGGTCCGAACCACGTTGTTGTAAGGCTGCTGGGCGGTCAGAGAGCAGCCGGCGGTCTGGGTGTGGAAGCGGCACAGCCAGGAGCGCGGATTCCTGGCGCCGTAGCGTTCCCGGCACACCCGCGCCCACACCTTGCGCGCCGCGCGGTACTTGGCGACCTCTTCAAAAAGGTCGTTGTGGGCGTTGAAAAAGAAGCTCAAGCGGGGCGCGAACTCATCGATATCCATCCCGGCTCGCATCACCCACTCGACGTATTCCATGCCATCGCGCAGCGTGAAAGCGAGTTCCTGCACCGCGGTCGAGCCCGCTTCCCGGATATGGTAGCCGCTGATCGAGATGGGATTCCAGCGCGGCACCTCCCGGGCCGCGAAAATGATGCTGTCCACCACCAGGCGCATGGAGGGCGCAGGCGGAAAGATATACTCCTTCTGCGCGATGTACTCCTTCAGGATGTCGTTCTGGGTGGTGCCGGAGATCTTCTTCCAGCCGGCGCCGTTCTTCTCGGCCGCCACCAGGTACATGGCCCAGATGATGGCCGCCGGAGAGTTGATGGTCATGGAGGTGGTGACCTGCTCGAGCGGGAGCCCGCCGAGCAGCACCTCCATGTCCGCCAGCGAGGAGATGGCCACCCCGCACTTGCCTACTTCGCCTTCGGCCAGCGGGTGGTCGCTGTCGTAGCCCATTAAGGTAGGCAAGTCGAAGGCGATGGAAAGGCCGGTCTGACCCTGCTTCAGAAGGTAGTGAAGACGGGCGTTGGTATCCTCCGGGCTGCCGAAGCCGGAGAATTGCCGCATCGTCCAGAGCTTCCCGCGGTACATCGTGCGGTGGATGCCGCGCGTGAAAGGATACTCGCCGGGGTCGCCGAGGTCGCGCTGGTATTCGAACTCCGTCAGGTCATCAGCGGTGTAGAGCGGCTGGACTGGCACGCCGGAGAGCGTTGTGAACGCCTCCCGCTGACCTTCAGCCGGTGACTCGTGACCGGCAGGCGAGGTGATCTGGGGATCGGCCGGAGCAGAGTTGGGAAGTTCGATTTCAACGGTTCGATCCTTGGGCATGGCAAGTCAATTGCACCGTACTTGCCCGGCAAAGTCAATTCGACGCCGTGGTGTCGGCTCCAGTCTGGCTGAACTACCGATTTGGCACTCGGAAGCGTCGACTGCTAACCCGGTTTTGCCCGGTCTCGTTGACCGGTTCAGGGCGAAACCTCACACTTATCTCAAAAATGGGCCCTTTTTCGGCGCTAAGTTTATCATAAAAAAGGTGGCTAAGCTCATTGGCTTCGCCTCGGCCGTTTTCCTTGTAATTAAATGATTCCATTTTGTTTAACCTGATTGGCTTCGGTTGGCTTCGCCCCCCCAACCCCGATTCGCGCCTGCCCTTCCGAGGCCGGAGACGCACCCGCTTGCCTCTCAGCACGGTGACGAGCCGTCCTTACAGCACCCAGCGCCCACCGCTCAGGATGGTCTGCCGTCGCGTGGCCTTGAGCTGGGCGCCCCCCACCCGGGCGTCGGGCTTCAAGAGGCAGGCGGGCAAGCACGGCCTCGCCGCTTCCACCGGGATATAACCTGATAACGATGACTTTCACGAAGGTCCGTCTCTCAGCTTACTGTTTGGTAATGCTAGCAGATTCGGTGGCAGAAGGGAAGGCCAGCGGCCAGCGAGAGGCGGAGGAGCCCGGGGAAGCGGCTGGGCGTGAAACGGAAAGAAGGGGTCGGGTCGGATAGCCGAACATGAGCGAGGGCTATTTCCTTTGACGGAACTGCCGTGCTGCGGTAGGGGGGGGACGGCGGGATTGATTTGGCCGCCCGGTCCGGCGCGTACCAGAGTCCGGGTGAGGTTCTCGACCAGGCGTTCGAGATCATCCGGTAACAGCTTGATCTTGAAGACTGGATGATCGAACAGCGCGAGGCCGTAGCCGCGCGTATCCAGAAAGGCTTTTTACAAGCCGAGCGGGGCGAATTGATCGACGGCGACACGGCGGTTGAGATGTTGCGGAAGCGCCGCGGGGTAAGGCACTGAACCGGCCGCGACCATTCCCCGGTTTTTTCAGGATCGTATTGTGCAACTGACTTTTGCGACACGCGAAGGCCTGATTTTTGGGCTCGGCGGTCGCCTCAAAACTTACCGTTTACGAGACTGGCTGGAGAGGTTGGTTTGCTCAAGGAAGATTGGGCATAAAACCTGGCGCGCAGGAGCATCCCTACGGATTAAGACAATGCCAAGTGCCGCCTAAATGCAAACCCATCGAAGACTTGCCACAAGTATAATACTATTTTTCAGGAGGTTTCCAATGGCGCATACGAATTCTCTCAGCCGTTTTTTCCACCACGTTCCTGCAACACTCATTCTGACGGCAGTCGCTTTCGGCCAAGCGCCTCCATCGGCACGGAAGGCAGGGCAGGGGCCTGGAAAGTCTCAAGTCGCCGCTGCGGTTACGATGACGGAGTGCGAGGGCGTCAACAACTGCGCAACGTGGACCTTTCTCGGTACACTGGGCAACGGTCAATGGCCGACTGGTGAAATTGCAAACCTTACCGTTGAGAACATCGATAACGAGGCTGTCGTCATTCGACGCGCTGATTCGACCGGCGCAGCAGCGGGTCTGACCGCAGTTTACAAAGGTACTCGCCACGACGACCGCCTTGCGGGAGAATTCACGTCGTCATGGCCCGGGCATTGGGAGAGCAAGTCTGGCAACTGGTACGCAACAATCGAGAAGTCATCGCTGACTCCTCCTAGCGTCATGCACTGGTGCGCTGAGTTCTGCAGGACATGGATATGGGTTGGCGGGCACTATCAAGTAGCAGGCGACACGAGCGCCAGTCAAATTGTCACGGTCGAAAGCTGGACTCGCGAGTCCATTGTTATGCGCCGTACAGATACCGCGCCGTATCCCGGAACTGCGGTACTGACTGGCAAAATCTCGAGCGAAGGGAACACCATCGACAATGGGACGATTACATGGACATATCACCCATGTTGCGGACTGACGTCTAGGACCTTCAATGCATCGTGGGGAAGCGCAATAAACAAGCTTGCGGGAGGCGATCCCCCAGCCTCGGCGATCATAGTAAGGCCCGTCGTTTGTTACGCGTGGTTCTTCGGCGTGGTTTGCGGGCGTTGAAGCAAAACGCTGCACTTGGCTGAGAAGAATTCGTTGCATAAAGGACCCTTTTTGAGACGGAGACTCTCGCCGCAACCCGTCGGGGTCATCTTCCAACCTGCTCAGGACGTGCCGGCTTCTAAGGCCCCCCCTCAAGTTGCCAGCCTTCTTTCAAGGCTGCTTGGTAATCGGAATCTAAAGCCGCGAGCATCTCGGACTCTTCCCCGGCCCTCATGATAATCATATTCTCCGTGCTTGCATGGCGCTGTTCGTCAAGGTGGACGCGGAACCGAACTTCCTTCCCAGGTGGCCGATCAACCACGAGGGAACGCCATCTACTGCCCTTCGACAGAAACATCGCCTTGAGCAACTTGACCGGAGGCACTGCGTTCTTCGCTTGCTCGCGAGCGACTTCTTCCCATCTCTTGATGGAGCGGTGCATATTGATGATTGCCTGAAGGACGTCTTCTTTCCTACGCCCCGCTCGAAAAAGCTGCTCTATATGGTTCAAGTACTCGACGTACTTCTGCCAGTGCTCCACGTGCTTCTTTATGCGTGGCTGCCACTCTTGCGCGTTGATCGAACAACGCTGATCGTCGTCAACATTGTCGAAAACGAGTTATGGGCATTCTGGTTCAAGGTGTCCATCGGTGTGAAGACCTCGCCGTTCAAGCCGACCTGCTCCTTGAAAAGCGTTGCGTTGCCTTCGAAAACGATCTCATTCACTTTTTTCCACATCGCAGCAAAGCCGTTGGGCATGTCCCCTGAAAAAACATGTGGAAGGTGGTCAGCCGGGGCCACGAACATCGCGTACAAAACCCGCGTGTAAAGCTCTTCCGGGTCGCGCCAACGAGTCAGGTATGCAAAGACACGGCCCTTGTTCACGTCGTCGATCACTGACTGAATCAGTTCGACGATGCACGCTTCGTCCAATCGATGACCTCGGCTGGGTTTTGACGTATGAACGCCTGCAATGTCGGGTTATTCGTGTGCGGCGTCTTTGTCCCGCAGCGCGGCACCGGGCAAACCGGAGTCGCTGGTTGATTCTGCTTCATCGTGCGTAGATTATCGGTCCCGTGCAGCGTGATAGATGCGCAGGATTTCGATGGTCTGTTCTCTCACGCGATACACCGCCACATAGGGCATGGGAGGAAACAAAATCTCCCGTGTGCCTTCCTCACGTCCAGGACGGCCACGCCCCGGCCATTCTTTCAATTCGCGGATGGTGCCATACAGCTTTTGCATGGTGGGGTCACGGTAGCGCGGATGGTGCTCTTTGAGGTAATCGTTAATGCCCTGCAAGTCTACTGCTGCGGCTGGCGTCCAGCGGATACGCACTTTAGGAGCGCAACATCTGCTCTAGGCGGGCGTCCATTTCTTCTTCTTCAATGAACTCGCCCCGGTCAGCCTGTGCGATACCTTCCCGCACGGCGGCGAGAAAGCGGGCTTCTTCGTCAAGCAGGCGCAAGGCGGCGTCCTTCACCAAGTGGGGCGCGTCGGTTCCGGACTTGGTGGCCACCCGCGCTAGCTGCGCTTCCTGCTCGGCTGTGAAAGGTATTTCCATGCCTCCAACATACGGGAAAAGCGGCGTCGAAGCAAGATTTTGGGGTTCTCAAAACTTAGCCTTTGTGAAACGTGAGATGGCAGCATGGTCTTGCCAGGCCTGGCTTGCTCGGTCTCTCGAACCTGGCGGCGTGATCAGAAGCCAGCCGGCTGATTCCAGCCGGCGCCGAAAACGATGTCCTTCAGGGGCTTGCGCTGGCGCACCGCTTCTTCCTGCTTTCGCATCGACTCGGGAAGCTTGGCGGGGTCGTCCGGGTAGCCAATCGCGACGGCCGCGCCCAACTCGTAGTCATCCGGAATGCCGAGCTCCTTGCGGGCGCGCGCATGATCGTAGCCGGCCATGCCGTGGGCGTTGAGGCCGAGCGCGGTCGCCTGCAGCATCAGGTTCGCCAGAGCAGCTCCGGTATCGTGCAAGGCATGGTGGTTTGGCGTTCCGTTGTGCGTAAAGGTTTTCTTGGCCACGGTGAGGATCAGGACCGGCGCCGTGCGCGCCCACTGCTGATTGAACTCCACCAGGATGCCCAGCAGCTTCTGATACGCCGCCGGATCGGACTTGGTGGCCACCAGGAAGCGCCAGGGCTGCTCGTTGTAAGACGAAGCCGCCCAGCGCGCCGCTTCCAGGATGGTGCGCAGATCTTTCGTGGAAACCTCGCGGTCGGAAAACGATCGCGGACTCCAGCGCGAACGGATCAGGGGATGAACCTCGGGGACCGTATCCGCGATTTTTGCGGCCGGCGTCGCCGAGTTTGCCATGCCTGTGCTACTCATGAGTCGACCTCCCAGGGTGGATCCGCCCCCCAGACTTCAGGGCGTCGGGCTTTCTCATTTCGATGCTGAGCGGCCGGCCCAGGATTCGGGCGTCCGGACTCCGAGGCCGCTTCAGCGACGCCGGTTTCGCTTTCGCGGCAAGGGCCGCGTCCTATCGGCGCTAGGCAGGATGATCCGGATCGATCCAAGGCGTTCCGGCGAAAGGCTCGGGGCTGGGAATGTCCAGGTTGACCACCACGGGTTCCTGCCCGCTGCGCACCACCACAGCCTCCACCGGCTGGTCGGGCCGGGCATTGATCTCCTGGTGAGGGACGAAGGGAGGGACGTAGATAAAATCGCCGGGGCCCGCTTCGTCGACGTACTCCAGCTTCTCGCCCCAGCGAAAGCGCGCCCGGCCCTTGACGATGTACAGCACCGTCTCCAGTTCGCCGTGGTGATGTGCCCCCGTCCTGGCATCGGGTTGCACGACCACGGTTCCGGCCCAGAGTTTGCTAGCCCCGGCGCGGGCGTGGGTGATGGCGGCCGCGCGCGTCATCCCAGGGGTCTGCGGGGTGTTCGGATCGAGCTCGCCCGCCCGAACGATGCGGATACCGTGCTCTCTCCAATCCTGACGCCCGTAGTTCGCCGCCTCACTCATGTGGATGCTTGAAACCTAGCATAAGGGACCAGTGGTCAGGAAGCGCTTTCCGTCATACCTTGCGGTCCACTGCCTATGTTCCTCGCGCCTGGCATCCTGGCCCGTTTTGGGCTAGACTCCGGCTCATTCGGAAGTAACTTCCTGTCTCGTTCGGCACTCGGCGCAAGTGGAGGCTGCCGTTATGATCAGAACACAGAGGGACGGCCGCTCACGCAACAAACTGCTGCTCGGTATCACACTGACCGTTCTTGCTCTGGCGGGAACGCGACTCAATGGCCGAGGCGGCCAGAGCCAGAAGCCGAGCGCGCCATCATTTTCGCCGGCAATTCCCAAGACCTGGGACGACGCGGCCATGGCAACCCTCGAAGTGCCGCTGGCCGACCCTGTCGGCTCGCCCAAGCACGTCTCCTCCGATTACTACTACAAGATTCCAGTGCGGCCCATCTACAAGAGCTATCCCATTTATGCGCCCGGCCACGAGCCGCCTGGATATATGGACTGGCTTAAGCAGCAGGAGCCAGTGGTCGTCTGGGACGATAAGGGCCACGCGCCACCGCTCCAGACAAAGGCCGACTGGATCAAGGCGGGCGAGATCGTTTTCGACTCGCCGCTCGCTTACGGAGGGCTGTTCGGCGGCTTTCCCGTGGAGGCCTTTTATGTCAGAGAGCCGGAGTTTTACCAGAAAACCGGAACGCCAGTCGCCGCAGACGGCACGGTGCCCTTCTACCGATACGTGGTGACGGACAAGGGTCAAGTCAGGATAGGAATCCTCGGCTGCGGCATGTGCCACACCCGCGTCATGCCTGACGGGACAATTCTGAAGGGGGCACAGGGCAACTTTCCCTTTGATCGCGTCTTCGCTTACAACTACCGGTTCGGCGGAGGTCCCGTCGAACTAGCGCGTCTGCTCGAGCGCTCCCTCTACGCTGTACCTTGGCTCCGTCCGAACCCGCAGGCAGGGCTGGAGAGCATGTCAATTGATGAGATCGCTTTGCCGCACGAGCCGATTCCGCCGGGGGTGTTAGCCCGTCACAGGACGAGCCCGCGCTTTCCAGTCCAGGTACCGGATCTGATCGGCATCGAGGAGCGTCGCTATCTGGACCGTACGGGACTCCAGCGACACGGCTCCATAGTCGACCTGATGCGATACGCGGCCTTGAATCAGGGCGGCGACGATCGGGCCAGCTACGACGGATTCGTTCCGGCGGACTTTCCAGACTTCAAGAAACTACCCGACCCGGATCACGTCCTTCCCCGCTATAGCGACGACCAGCTCTACGCCCTGGCGCTCTATGTTTACTCCCTCCAGCCGCCGCCCAATCCGAACAAGTTCGACCCGGCAGCGGCGCGCGGCCAGACGGTTTTCGAGCGTGAAGGCTGCGCCGGCTGCCACACGCCACCCCTTTTCACCAACAACAAGCTCACTGTGGCCCAAGGCTTCACGCCGCCGCCGGGCGCCGACAAGAAATACGACATCCTGCCTATCTCGGTCGGCACCGATCCTAACCTCGCTCTCAAGACTCGCCGCGGCACAGGCTATTACAAGGTCCCGTCGCTGAAAGGCTTGTGGTATCGGAGCATGTTCGGGCACAGCGGCTGGTGCGCGACGCTCGAAGACTGGCTCGACCCGCGCCGCACACGCGACGACTATGTTCCCACGGGGTTCAAGCCCTACGGCACGAAGACCTACGCAGTGAAGGGTCACCCGTTCGGACTCAACCTGTCCGCCGAAGACAAGCAGGCGCTGATCGCATTTCTGAGAACGCTGTGAGACGACACACCCCACGGCTACAAACGCTGGCCGAGGGTTCTCACTCACGGCCCGCAACCAAGTGCTTCCCACCATTGATTCGCTTCCGGAAGTTCGCTTCAGCACCGGAAGAGCCCTGTCGTTGGGTGAGCCGGCCGCCGCACGTCGAGGATTGTCCGAATCCGGACAGGTTGGTTCAGAATCGTGCCGCTTAAGACGAGTTCTTGTCCCCCATAATCCCCATAAGATGTTGACATCACTGCAGCTATCGTGAACGTCCTCTGGAAGCAGGCCTGCTGTCGTGGGAAAGCACATTTCTTGCGCAGCCCGCAAAGACCGACGAGATCAATGGAGGAACTGGGATGAAAAGAATTGGCTTGAACGCCCGCGTCTGGAGGAGAGGCTTGACTGTCATCGTGGCAACGGTTCTGAGCGCCGGACCCGACAGCCTGCTTCGAGGGCAGAACCCGGCGGCGCAGCCGGCGAGCTCCGCAGCCGACGCGAGCGGCGCGAGCGGGTTCGCCTATCTCAACCGATCGGCGTTCCCCGAGGTGTTCAACGCTTATTCTCCGGTCTCGGTGCCGGCTCCATCCATGACCAACTCCGAGCTGCTGCACACGCTGATTCGCGACGACAAGCTCGAGCTCTCCTTGGCCGACGCCCTGGCCCTGGCGCTTGAGAACAACCTCGACATCCAAGTGACCCGCTACGTGCTGGCGGACGCGCAGACCGACCTGCTGCGGGCCAAGGGCGGCGGCTCCATCGTGGGCTTCAACGGCGTCACCCAGACCGGAACAACCTCGGCGGCGAGCGGTACGGTAACCGGCACCGTCGCCCAGTCGGGCACTTCCTCGCTGGCGACCGCATCGGTGGGAGGTACCAGCTCCTCATCGAACTCGATCGGCACCTCCTGCTGCGATCCCGTGGTCAGTCTCGGCTTCACCTGGGACCGCCTCAGCCAGCCTCTGAATTACACCGCCGTAACTGGAGCCTCGCAGATCACCAATCAGACCACTAACCTGCAGGGTTTCTACAGCCAGGGCTTCCTCACTGGCACTCAGTTCGACGTCGGCGTCTTCGGCAACCGGCAGTCGACCACCGCGCCAGCCTCGCTGCTAAACCCCGTCGTGCCCACCACCATGGTGATCCAGGTGACTCAGCCGCTGCTGAAGGGATTCGGCTATCGCGCCAACGCGGTCGCCCTGCGCGTGGCCCGCAACGGGCTCAAGGTGGCCGACAGCGTCTTTCGCCAGCAGGTGATGGTCACGGTCACGCAGGTGGCGAATAACTACTACGACCTGATCAATTCCTACCAGGACCTCGCGGTCGCCCGCAAAGGCCTGGCGGACGCCGAGCAGGGTGTGAAAGACAACCAGAAGGAAGCGAACCTCGGCGTGATCGCCAAGTTCGACGTGCTGCGCGCCCAGAACGAGGCGGCCATCCGCCGGCAACAGGTGGTGCTGGAAGAGACGGCTTACCGCCAGCAGCAGGAATTGCTCAAAACCGCCATCTCGCGCCAGAATGCCGACCCGTTGCTTTCCAAGGTGGAGATCGTGCCCACCGACCAGCTTCCCGAGCCCTCGCCCAACGATCTGCCTCCCCTCGAAGATGCGCTGCCCACCGCACTCGCCAATCGGGAAGAACTGATCCAACAGGAGCTCGGTCTGCGCGATCAAGATCTGCTGGTGAAACAGACCCGCAATGCGCTGCTTCCGTCTGTCAACCTGTTCGCCAGCTACCTGCCCGAAGGGCTGGCGGGAAACTCCGCCATCCTGAGCTGCCCTCCCGGCAGCACGCTGTCCAACGGCGAATGTCTGCCAGACAACGGCGGAGCGGGGTTCGCGCCCGAGGTGGTCGGAGTCCAGGCCGCGGGGATCTGGCAGAGCCTCACTCAGGCCTTTCAAGGACACTTTCCCGAGTACAACTTCGGAGTCAATGTCACCCTCCCCCTTCGCAACCGCGTAGCCCAGGCGACGGCAGCACGAGCTTTGCTCGACGAGCGCCGCATGCAGAGCCAGCTTCAGCAGGAGCGCAACCTGGTGGTCCAGGACGTCCGTACTGCGGAGGTCAATGTCAGCGAAGCGCGGGCGGCGGTCGAGGTTGACCACGAGGCCACGACTCTGGCGCAGCAGCAACTCGACGGCGAGCGGCAGATGTTCCGTCTCGGCAAGGCGGACTACTTCTTTGTCACCCAGGCCCAGGACCAGCTGATCGCGGCGCAAGGGGCAGAGCTGCAGGCGCGGGATAATTACGCCAAGGCCCTGGCTCAATTCGCCGAGGCCACTGCCACCACCCTCGAGCGCTACCGCATCCGCATGGACGAGGCCAAGCAAGGCCACGTGGCCCATCGCGCCGCCGCGCCGCCAGCGCCGTAGCTTCCCGCGGGACCTTACCAAGCCAGATAACCTCGAGCCCCGCTGCGGGCGCGTCCCGGTGCCTTATACTACGCGGAAGACCATCCATCGGGATCAGCAGGGAGTCGAGAACATGGGCGAGACTCATCGCGGGCTTGTGCTCAGGTTGTGCTTGCTTCTCGTGACGGCGAGCGGCGCGGCTGCCTGGGCAGTGAGTCCCGGGCGCAGTTGGCCAACCTGACCGCCTCCGACGGCCTGGCGGCTGACGAATTGGGCTATACGGTGGCGGCCAGCGGCAACACGGTGGTGGTCGGGGCGCCTTATGCCGCCGAAGGCGGGAACTACGCCCAAGGCGCAGCCTACGTCTTCGGACCTTGACCTGGCGAGAGAGACCGTCCACCGAATCCACACTACAGATCCTCGTACAACGAGCGGCCCGCCGTGGAGCCGATCTGGCGAGCATCGCGCACGCCAGAGTTGGTCAGCGCCGTGGCGGCCGAGTGAAGGGCCTGACTCCCGAAACAACCTACCGATGTTATACTTAGCCCGTTGGAGGCAAGGGGCCTGCGGAACGCGGCAGAATCGGCCAAGGCCATTTCTTCCTTCCCCATGACTTCTCCCAACCCAATCCGCCTTCTGATGGTGGCTGGCGAACGCTCGGGCGATCTGCACGGCGCCGAGCTTGCTTCCGCGCTCCGGGAAGAGCTGGGGCCGATCGAAATCTTCGGCTGTGGCGGCGACGCCATGCGGCAGGCGGGCGTGCAGACCGTCGCCGACTTGCGTGACTTCGCCATGGTCGGGATCACCGAGGTGGTCTCCGGCCTGCCGCGAGCGCGTCGAGCGTTTCACACCCTGCTGGCCGAGGTCGATCGGCGCCGCCCGGAGGCTGCGGTCCTGATCGATTCGTCTTCGCTCAATCTGCGCCTCGCCAAGAGGCTCAAGCCGCGCGGCATTTCGGTGGTCTATTACGTGAGCCCGCAGATCTGGGCCTGGAAGAAATGGCGGATGCGCCACCTTCGCAGCCGGGTCGACAAGATGCTCTGCCTGTTTGATTTTGAGGAGGAGATCTACCGCCGGGCCGGCGTGCCGGTGGAGTATGTCGGGCATCCCCTGCTGGACCGCCCGGAGATCGCCGGTCCGCGCCTTTCGCGCCACGAGTTTTTCGCCGAGGCCGGGCTCGATCCGGATCCCGATCGCGGCCCGCTGGTCGCGCTGCTGCCGGGAAGCCGCGAGATCGAAGTGAAGTACAACCTGCCCGGGCTGGTGGAGGCGGCGCGCCGGCTCCGCGAACGCCGGCCGGCGCAGCGCGTGCAGTTTGTCCTGCCGGTGGCGGCTACGCTGCAGGCGGCGCGGCTCGAGGCCGGGTTGCGGGCCTGCGGTGCCCCGCCGGGCCTCATCCGGCTGGTGAGCCACGCCACGCATGACGCGCTCCGGCAGGCGGACGCCGCCGTGGTGGCCAGCGGCACCGCCACCCTCGAGACCGCGCTGATCGGCTGCCCGATGGTGGTGGTCTATCGCGTGGCCAGCAGCACGGCTTTCTTCGCCCGCTTCATGCTGGACGTGCCGTTCTTCAGCATGGTGAACCTGCTGTCCGGCGAACGGCTGGTTCCGGAGCTGATCCAGAAGGATTTCACGCCGGAGCGGGTGGTGGCCGAGGTCGAGCGTTTGCTGGACGAGCCGGAGGCGCGGGAGCGGATGCGGGCCGGTTTCGAACGGGTGCGCGCGCGGCTCGGAGCCGGGGGCGCCGCGCGCCGGGCCGCCTGCGCCGTAGCCCAAATGATCCGTTTGGGGGTAGAGAGCGCCGCCTGACGGCCGCGCCGAAAAAAAATTTGAGGGGTGCAACCGCTTTGCCATGGGACGTGTCTAACCAAGTGCAGGGCGAGTGAGCTTTGACAAGCAACGGGTTCGAAAAGTCCAGCAGACCCCCTCGCTGGCAGCCTGTTGCCGCTCACTCGCCTCCCAATGCCGTCCTTGGAACCGAGGTCTTTTCAACCGAGCTTATGCCTGAACGGTCGGCCAGCCCCTTTACTTTTGCGTCCGCGCGGGCGCTGATCCTGGGCACCCTGCTGGCGACGACGCTCGCCGAGGGCCCGGCAGCCCGCGCCCAGAGCCAGCCTGCGGCCAGCGGCCCGCGCATCACCCACTACGCCATCAAGGCGAACCTGGCTCCGGCCACCCACACCCTCACCGCTTCGGTCCGCATCGATTTTGTGTCCGGGAGCGACCTGCTCAACCTGAACCTCAGCCTGGCCAGTTCGCTCCACGTGCAACGGGTGGTCGACGCGGCCGGCCGCGAGGTGACCTTCCACCAGGAAGGCCCCACCCTCAGCCTGGCCTTTTCGCCCGCGATTCCGGCCCAGAAGCCGGGCTCGGCGACCGTCGATTACAGCGGCGCGCTGGCCACCGCCGAGGGCAGTCCGGTGGAAGATCTGAAGCTGGCCTACGTGGGACCGGAAGGTTCGTATCTGCTCTACCCCGGACACTGGTTTCCGGTGAGTGACGATCCTGCCGACCGCTTCAGCGCCAACCTCTCGATCACCGTGCCTTCCGACGAGACGGTGGTGGCCTCGGGCAAGCCGTCCTCGCCGCTGCGGAGCGGCGATTCGGTGACTTACAACTTCGATTACGCCGAGAGGTCCTTCCCCGGCACCGTTATTGCCGGCAAGTACGGGGTGCTGCCGGCCACCGCCGTGGGCGCCGACATCACCCTTTACGTGAAGCCGGGACATGAAAAGGTGGCCCAGGCTTACGGGGAGGCGGGCGGCAAGATCGTGACTTACTTCTCCGACAAGTTCGGGCCGCTGCCCGCGCCCCACATCTCGCTGGTCGAAATCGCCGACGATACGTTGGGCGGTTATTCCGCGCCCGGCATCGTGGCGCTGGCTTCGCGGGGCTTCACCACGCCGGTGAACGAAAAGTTGCTGGCCCATGAGATCTCCCACCAGTGGTGGAGGTGCCTGGTGAGCCCGGCCTCGGCAGACGACGCCTATCTCGACGAGGGACTGGCCACCTACTCGTCCGCCCTCTGGGTGCAGGAGTCGGCGGGCGACGCGGCCTTTGAAGACACCATGCACGACATCGAAATCCAGGCCCTCAGCCACGAGGAAGTCGCGCCCGTCGTGCAGGCCTCCCACTTGCACGAGTTCACCCCCGAATACCAGTCGATTGTCTTCGACAAGGGCGCCATGGTGTTCCACATGCTGCGCTGGGTGATCGGCGATCCGGCCTTTTTCAAGACCCTGCAGTCCATGGTGGCCGAGTACGCCTTCAAGACGATCTCCACCGCCGATTTCCAGAAGCTGGCCGAGAAGAGCGGCAAGCAGCAGCTCACCTACTTCTTCGCCCAATGGGTGGATTCCACTGGCGTGCCGCAGTTCAAGCGCACCTGGGCCGTCTATCGCACCCAGAAGGGCTACCAGGTGGTGGGCAAGATCGAACAGGACCTCGACATCTTCCGCATGCCGGTCGAGATCCGGGTGTACACCGAAGGCCGCAAGCCGACTACCGCCCGGGTGGAGATGGTGGGGACGACCGCCGACTTTACGGTCGATACCGTCACCCGGCCCCTGAAGGTGGTGGTCGATCCCGCCAGCCGCCTGCTCAAGTACGACGATCAGGTGCGGCTGGAAGTGGAGATGGCCAAGGGCGACCAACTGGTGCAGCAGCAGGCTTATCTGGAAGCCATCAAGCAGTACCAGCAAGTGCTCGATCTCAACAAAAACAGCTCGCTCGCCCACTACCGCATCGGCGAGAACCTGCTGCGCATGCGGAATTACAACGCGGCGGTGGAATCGTTCCGCGACGCCCTCAATGGCGACCTGCAGCCCAAATGGGTGGACGTCTGGAGCCACCTGATGCTGGGCCGCATCTTCGATCTCACCGGCCAGCGCGATCGGGCGCTCAACGAATACCAGCGGGCGCTGCAGACCAACGACAATACCCAGGGCGCCATCGATCTGGCCAACAAGTATATCCAGAAACCCTACACCGAAAACGGCTAGGCCAGCCATCTGGGCTCTCGCCGGCCAGCCCTTCGCCACCGCCGTCTGCTTCAACGCCCCGCCGGACGCGCGCCCAGCTGCTGATACGTCTCCTGGAAAACCCGGAGAGCCTCGTCGTCATACAGCACAAAATGAATCCTCTCCAGACTGCTGCGCGATTTGATGTGCTCGAGGGTCTGGCCCAGCATGATGCGGGCGCATTCCTCCAAGGGGAATCCGGCCACGCCCGTGCCGATGGCGGGAAAGGCGATGCTCTTCAGCCCCTTTTCTTCGGCGCGCAGCAGGCTGTTGTGGGTGGCCAGACGGAGCGATTCCGCCGTGGTGCGGCCGCCCAGGTGCATGCTGGCGGCGTGGATCACGTAGATCGCCTTGAGCCGTCCTCCGGTCGTGACCGCGGCCTCGCCCAGCGCGATGCGGCCGATACGGTCGCAGTCCTCCTGCACGGCCGGGCCGCCGTGGCGGAGAATGGCGCCCGCCACCCCGCCACCCAACTGCAGATCGGTGTTGGCGGCGTTGACCACCGCGTCGACGTCCATGGCGGTGATGTCGCCCTTGGCGAAGTGGACCTTGGGGATCATGATCTTCGGGACCGTGTCCCGTAGAGCCACCGCCCGCCCCTCGGCGGCCGGCCCGCGGCCAGCAGTTCGGAGGGGTCGTGGCGCCACCGTTCCGGCTGATGCCGGAAGGTCTCGAAGATCGCCAGGCGGCGGTTGACCTCGTCGATGTTGAAGGCCTCGGGATCGTAGTCGGCGCCCAGCAGGCGGCACGCCGCTTGGTGCCTTGGGCTCTGCCGGTCTTGATACGCCGTCAGGCAGTCCTGGTAGTCCAGGATGCCGGAAAAATGCTCGGGCGGGCCGGCGCGCCGGCCGCTCAGGCAGAGTGGAGTTCGCAGGCCGCCGGCGACTGGAAGAATCTCCTCCAGTTGAATTCTCAGGAGCCAGAGGCCCTCGAGGGTGAGCGAGTCGAGGCGATAGTTGTAGTCGAAGCGCGCTCCGGCCTGGGAGGCAACCTCGGTGAGCGGCGTCTGGGTGTCGTCCTGGCCGCCAGGAACGAACTCGCCGAAATCGTCGGTGAAATCCGGGCCGTACCAGAACAGACCGTCGTCAAACTGGTGCGGATAGCGCTTCTCCCAGTTCATGAGGATCTGCAGCATCAGGTGAAGATCGTTCAGGGTGATGCTGCAGGCCGCTTGAAGGCGCCTCCAGACCGGCGGCTTGGAGCCTGGCAGCGTGATCTTGAGGCAATAGTCAAGGGCGGACTCGGTTTCGGTGGACATGCGCTCGACCCTTCTCTCCTGCCGGCCCGGCAGCGTGATCTAAAATACCACGCCTACGGCGCAAACCCGGAAGGGACCAGCAGCCCCTCCGCGCACGTGTCAGCACCACGGGAGGACCCGGACGCTCCTCGGGTTTGTTCAGGTTCGCTTAGGTTTGTTTTGCTCTAGCCGGAAACTCCCCATTGATTCTAAAGCACTTATTTGGCAAACTTTCACCGAAGCTTGGGTTTGTTTAGGTTTGTTCTAGGTTTGTTTTTTCATCCTTTTGTTGATTCCAAACAACTTCTCGGGTTTGTTTTTTGATTAAGTGGGGGGCCCCCCCTCCGGAAGGGGTCCCCGCCGACCCTTCAGGCTCGCGGACCTTACGACCGGTCGTAGCACCATCGGTCGGAGCTCCGGGTTCGAGATTTGAGCGTACTTGGTTCTCTTCAAGATCATCCCAGGGCCGGTCCCGTCCCGGAGGGTATTTCCCGGGAGGCCAACCATGCTTCCTGTATACGCCGAAGCCGATGCTATTTCAATAACAGAGGAATTAACATAGGCTCCATCACCCTTGGACTCCTGGCCTGCGCGTGGGAATGACTCGAAGAAGAGCGTGCTGATCGGCAATCGGGAGAGAGGAAAGACGAGGGTAGAGCGGGTGGGAGAGAGCCTACTTCAGAAGAGGCGGAACGTGACTTCCACGCTAACCCGGACTTTTACGGGGACGCCGTTCTTGGTGGCCGGTTTGAACTTCCAGGTGCGCACCGTCTGCACGGCCTTCTCGTCGAGGCCGAGCCCGGCCGGTCGCAGCACTTGGGCATCGACCACGTTGCCCGCGGCATCAACGATGATCACCACCACCACCGTGCCGGAGTACTTCGCTTTGCGGGCTTCCTCCGAGTAGGGAGGATCAGGTTCGTAAATAGGAACAGGCGCGGTGACGTTGCCGCCGACGTCATAAACGCCGCCCCCTGTACCGCCGCCCTCTCCCGGTCCGAGCCCGCGGCCGGTGCCCGAGCCGATGCCGCCGCCGCTGCCCGTGCCGATTCCGCCGTAGGCGCCGGGCCCGTTCGAGGCCGGCCCGTTCACGCCCATCGGATCACCCATCTGCGCCAGTTGCATCTGGGGCAGCTTCAATTCCGGCGGGCCGATCAAAGTCGGCGTCATGGGAAGCTTGGGCTCCGGGTTCAGGATCTTGGCGACCGGCGGCGTAAACTGCTCCTTGGCGAACTTCGGAATGGCGCCCTTGGAAGGCGGAGTCGGACTGCGATCACCACCCCCGCCGCCACCCCCCGCCTTGTGCGCCGAGGGAGGAAGCTGCGGCAAGTAGGGCGAGATATCGATGGCCACCGTGTTGTCGGCCGGCTTGGCGGGATGAAGCCAACGAATGATGTAATAGGGCAGCAGCAGCGCCGTCAAAGCCACCACGTGGACGAGCAGCGAATTCAGCCACGACCCGGGCTCCTGCTTGAAGTCCTGCCAGATGTCGGGCACTTCCATCGACTTGGGCAGCAGATGTAGGCGCCGGCCCAGGCGCAAGAGCCAGTAGTGGGAGAGCTCGGGCAGTTCTTTGAGGCTGCTCGGCAGATCGCGGTACCAGGGCCGCATCTCCGAAAGCGGCAAATGCGCTTCGCCGCGGTAGTATTCGGGCGGCACCGTGATCTTGGGCTCGCGGAGTCTCTCGCGAATCTGGCGGAAGAGGTTGACAAAAACGTTGGGCGACTCGACGAAGGTCGCGCGGTATTCAGGCTCAGCGAGATGAGGCGCGGCTGGGACGGAACCGTTCTGAACGGCGGTGGCTCCGGTGTTAAGATCTGTAATCATTTCCCGACGCTTTCAACCGGCCTTTTGCGGCCGGCCACAGGCAAGCCCCCGGACTGCCCTCAACTCCTATTTCGAAGATGTCACACCAGGGGACAAAGTTGCCTGATTAATTTGCCGTATTGACCCCGGGCTAGCCATTTCATTTTAACACATCACGAGGCCGACGCCGCCGACGTGTAACGCTAACCTTACCATAGGGGGCAAGCGCCCTTCTACCTCGACGGGCTCAAGCCTTCAGGCCCCCCGGCGCGGGCTGCAATCGATATGGATGCCGCTCCTGGCGCCCAAGTCTTCAATTTCGAGCTTTAAGGGGTTCCCGGCTTCACCGTGGCTCACTCCCCGGTACCCGGCAGGCCGGTGGCCTCATCCCTCGAAGCCATTTAGAATCAACCGAAGCACGCTATAACGAGTTTAGAAACCCCTCACCTCGCGCCACGCTCTCCCACAGGAGTCTGTGTGAAAACTGGTGGATTCCCGCTTTCGCGGGAATGACCCTCACGCGCCAGATGGGCCGGGTGCGGGGAAGATCCAGATGGGTCGGGTGCGGGGGAGATTAGGATAGAGCCTCCAATTCCAACCAAGTCACCCCCGCGAAGGCGGGGGTCCATTAGCGGCCGATCCCGCTCCGAAGAACGAACCCGATTTGACCAAATCGTCTGGAACCGGGCTGGCTTCCGTTCACGGCTCTACGTATGCCCTACGTTATAATGGAAGAGCGATACCGCGGCGACGCGGAGGACCGATGCCGAAGACCCTGGACCTGAAGAGCACGATCAATCTGCCGCAGACGAAGTTCGCCATGAAGGCCAACCTGCCCCAGAACGAGCCGCACTGGCTCGAAAAGTGGGAGCGGGAGGATCTTTACGGCCAGATCCGGCGCTCGCGGGCCGGCGCGCCCAACTTCACGCTCCACGACGGTCCGCCTTACGCCAACGGCCGAATTCACCTCGGCACGGCGCTCAACAAGCTGCTCAAGGACATGATCGTCAAGTCCAAGACCATGGCGGGCTTCGACGCCCCTTACCTGCCGGGTTGGGATTGCCACGGCCTGCCCATCGAGCACAACGTCGATAAGGAACTGGGGCCGCGCAAGGCTCAGATGTCCGTGCTGCAGGTTCGCCAGACTTGCCGCCGTTATGCCGACAAGTTTCTCGATCTTCAACGCCAGGACTTCAAGCGCCTCGGAGTTTTCGGCGAATGGGAGCATCCCTACTCCACCATGTCCCCGGAGTATGAGGCGGACACGGCCGAAGCCTTCCTCAAGTTCCTGGAGCAGGGCTACGTCTATCGCGGCCTCAAGCCGGTCTACTGGTGTATCCGCGACCGCACCGCGCTGGCCGAGGCCGAGGTGGAGTACGAAAACCACCAGAGCCCGTCGATCTACGTGCGCTACCGGCTGATCAGCGATCCGTCCGCTATCGACGCGTCGCTCGCCGGCCGCCGGGTCTGGGTGATCATCTGGACCACCACGCCCTGGACCCTTCCCGCTAGCATGGCGGTGGCCTTCCATCCCGACTTCGAGTACGTGGCCGCCGAGGGCCCCGATTCGCCGGACGTCTACCTGCTCGAAGCCCGGCGCTTCGAGCCCGCCTTGGCCGAAACCGGCCTCGACGCCCGCCACGTTCTGGCCCGCATTCCCGGAAGAAAGCTCGAGCACACCCAGTTTCAGCACCCGTTCCTCGAGCGCAAGGTGGTCGGCGTGCTGGCCGACTACGTGACCGCCGAAGACGGGACGGGCGCGGTGCATACCGCTCCCGGCCACGGGCGCGAGGACTTTGAGACCGGGGTTCGCTACGGCATCGAGATCTTCAACCCGGTGAACGAGCGCGGCGAATTCAGCGAAGGCCTGCCCGAGTACCGGGGCAAGACCGTCTTTGGAGCCAACGAAGCGATCATCGACCTGCTGAAGATGCACCACGCCCTGGTGGGACCGCCGCACGCGCTGGACCACTCCTATCCGCATTGCTGGCGCTGCCACAACCCGGTGATCTTCCGCACCAGCAACCAGTGGTTCATTGCCATGGACCACCAGGAGTTCCGCCAGCGCGCGCTCGAGGAGGTCAAGAAGGTCGGCTGGTCGCCCGAATGGGGCGAGGGACGGATGTCCAACATGGTGGCCACGCGGCCGGATTGGTGCATTTCGCGCCAGCGCGCCTGGGGCGTCCCTATTACCGTCTTCTCCTGCGAGGCGTGCGGCCAGCCCTTGATGGACGCCAAAGCGGCGCGGCCGGCGGTCGAACGGTTCCGCCAGGAGGGCGCCGACGCCTGGTACGCCCATCCGGTCGAGGACCTGATCGCGCCCGGGACGGTCTGTCCCTCCTGCGGCAAGTCCGAGTTTCGCAAGGAGACCGACATCCTGGACGTCTGGTTCGATTCCGGGTCGAGCCAGTACGTGGTGCTCGGGCACCGGCCGGACCTGCCCTGGCCGGCCGACGTCTACATCGAGGGCGGCGATCAGCATCGCGGCTGGTTCCAGAGCTCGCTGCTGGTGGGCATGGTCACGCACGGCGGCGCGCCTTACCGCCAGGTCCTGACCGTGGGCTGGACGCTCGATCCGCAGGGCCGCGCCATGTCAAAGTCCCTCGGCAACGGCATCGACCCCAACGACGTGATTCGCACCCACGGGGCGGAGATTCTGCGCCTCTGGGTGGGGTCGGTGGATTTCCGCGAGGACGTGGTGCTCTCGGAGCAGATTCTGGAGCGCATCTCGGAGGCCTACCGCAAGCTCCGCAACACTTTTCGCTTCTGTCTGGGGAATCTCTACGATTTTGATCCGGAGCGTCACCCGGACCAACCCGAGGCCATGGAAGAGATCGACGCCTGGGCGCTCGAGCGCACCGCCGCGGTGCTCGAGGAAGTCGAGCGGGCCTATCAGGAGTACGCTTTTCACCGCGTCTATCGCACCCTCTACGACTTCGCCACTATCGACCTGAGCGCCTTTTACTTCGACATCCTGAAGGACCGGCTCTACACGGCTCCGGCCGCGTCGCCGCGCCGCCGGGCGGCGCAGTGGACGCTCTACCGCATCGCCGATGCTCTGGCGCGCGCCCTGGCGCCCATCCTGACGTTCACGGCTGAAGAGGTCTGGTCGCACTTGCCGGGGGCGGGCCGGCGCGAGCCGAGCGTCCATCAGGCCACTTGGGTTCCGGCCGGCGGGCTGCGGAGCCGGATTCCGGAGCGCTTCACTTCGAGCCTGGAGAACTGGCCTCGACTGATCGCGCTTCGCAATGAAGTGCTCAAGGCGCTCGAGTCCGCGCGCCAGGAAAAGCGCATCGGCGGCGGGCTTGAAGCCAAGGTCAAGCTGAAAGCGGCGGGCTCGGCTCCCCGGCTGCTGGAACGATACCGCGAGCTTCTGCCCTTCCTCTTTATCGTCTCCCAGGTGGAGATCGAGAGCGCCAGCGTTCCGACCGACGGCGTCTCGGCCGCCGCTCTCGAAGCCTCCGGGAATGGCGAGCCCTCCGGCGCGGCGGACAGGTTCGCCGTGGTGGTGGAGCGCGCCACCGGCTCGAAGTGCGCCCGCTGCTGGAATTACTCGGATCATGTGGGCGAGGACGGGGAGTATCCCACGGTCTGCGAACGCTGCTCGGCCGCGTTGAGGGAGGTTGAAGGCGGGAACGGTTAGTTGACGGGACGGCTCTCAACGTCAGAAAGCGGTCGCTACCCCCAAGGTCCATCTTTCTCGATGCCAGAAGAACGGGAATCGACTGCGATAACACCTTCGATGCCTGAAGTCTCCGGTGCCCTAGTTGGCAAAGCATCCCGCCTGGCCTACGTCGTGATCGCGGCCGTGGTCTTGATCGCCGATCAGGTCACCAAGGGCATCGTGGAGCGGCGCATTGCTCTCTACGAGGTGGTTCCCGTCATCCCGCACCTGCTCAACCTGACCCACACCAAGAATCCCGGCGCGGCCTTCGGCCTCTTTGCGGATTCGCCCGCGCCCTGGAAGACGGCCTTTCTGGTGATCGTCTCCGCCCTGCTGATCGCCACCGTGGTGGGCGTGGTGTGGCGCAGCCGCCGGCTCAATTGGCAGGCCGGCCTGGGCCTGTCGCTGATCCTGGGCGGCGCCCTGAGCAATCTGGCAGACCGCATCCGCTTCGGCCGCGTGGTCGACTTTCTCGATCTCTATTTCCGCAGCTACCACTGGTACACGTTCAATCTGGCCGACAGCGCGATCGTGGCGGGCGCCTGCTTGCTGATCTGGCGGGTGGTGTTCGAAGGCAAGCCGGAATCCAGGGCGCGCTGAAGATGACGCACCGTCGCGCCGTGGCCGCCTCTGGGTTCCCGCTGTCGCCGGAATGACCAAGTTGGGTCAGAGTGCCGCGCCCCAGCGCTGTCACCCCCACGGAAGCGGGGGTCCAATGTCCTAGACTCCTTTCTGCCTGGCGGCCATGTCCGAAACCCGCGAATTCGTGGTGTCCGCCGAGGACGCCGGAGTCCGCCTCGACGTTTTCCTGGCCCGCCGCATGCCGGACTGGAGCCGCAGCCAGGTGCAGCGGCAGATCCGCTCCGGCCTGGTGACGGTCGGCGCGCGCGCCGCCTACAAGGCGGGCGAAGAGGTTGCCGCCGGCGACCGCGTCGCCATCCGCGCCTCCAGGCACGAACTGCGCGCCACGGCGGAGGAACTGCCCCTCAATATCGTTTACGAGGACGACGACCTGGTGGTGGTGAATAAACCGGCCGGCATGGTGGTGCACGTGGGGGCGGGAGTGCGCTCCGGAACGTTGGTCAACGCGCTGCTGCACCACATCGGCACGCTGGCGCGGGCCGGCGGCGATCTGCGGCCCGGCATCGTGCACCGGCTGGACCGCATGACCTCAGGCCTGGTGATCGTGGCCAAGAACGACCCGGCACACCGCAACTTGTCGGACCAGTTCAAGAGCCGCGAGGTGCGCAAGACCTACCTGGCGCTTGTTCATGGACGCGTGAGCGCGGAGCGCGGCGAGATCGGCGCGCCGGTGGGCCGCGATCCGCGCCGCCGCATCCGCATGCGCACCTCCGGCTTGGCCGCGCGCGCCGCCCAAACCGAATACACCGTGCGGCGGCGTTTTCAGCAATTCACTCTGCTGGAAGTCCATCCGCTCACCGGCCGCACCCATCAGATCCGCGTTCACCTGGCCTCCATCGGCCACCCGGTGGCCGGCGACACGCTTTACGGCGCGCCCGCCCGGCTCACGATCGGCGGCCAGGCCGAGAGGACGCTGGATCGCAACTTCCTGCACGCCGCCGCTATCCGCTTCCGTCACCCGCGCAGCGGGGAGGAACTGGCCTTCGAAGCGCCGTTGCCCGAGGAGCTGAGCCAGTTCCTGGCTCGGATCGGCTGATCAGGCTGGCCGCGGATCTGTTGCCGATAGCCGCCTGCCGGACGGTCTCAAAACGGAGGCGGCGCAGAAACGGTCACGGACTGAGTCACGTCTTTGCCGCCGTTGGTATACACCAAAGTATAGGAACCAGCCTGCGGGACCACGAACCACGCTGTGCCGCTGCCGTCCTGGGCGATCAGGACTCCGGTGGGATTGCCCAGGCCCTTGGCCGGAAGCAGAAAGGCCGACGATCGCGCCAGAGCGGAAGTCAGCCCCGAGGCTTCATAGTCGCCCGACATGGGGCTCGTGTTGGGCAGCGCCTGCTGGAAGTATTGCTGATAGAGACCCGCAAACTGGGTGCTGTAAGCGGTAGGCGACCACGACTGCGAGATCCAGTCGGGCAGGTCCTGAGGCGTCGTAGGGCGGTTGCCCAGGCCGCTGAGACTGAACCAGGTGGGGGTGAATGTCTGATCCTGAAAGATCGCTTGCGGTGTCACGAGTCCCACCCCGCCACCGGTATAGGCGTCCTTGTAGAACGTGTCGAAGAAAGAGGCTGCGCAGGAGAGCCCAGCATCTCCAAAGATTTCCTTGGTCAGCAAAGGCTTGGTCTCGCCGGCGAGTTTCGCGGCGTACGTGGAGCCGTCGTCACATTGGTGCGGATTGCCCGCGACCGTTAGACCTTGACCCCACACGTCGATATCGCTGCCGTCGGCGATGGGCCGCGTGGAATCCAAACCCCGAATGGCGGAGGCGGCCTGAGCAAAAACTTTCCCCTGCGTAGGCATAGCCTCCTGCGGCAAGACGTCCATCGGTCGCCACATCACAATCGAGGGGTGGTTCCTGCGGGCCTGGACCCATTCCTGGGTGGTGGACACCACCCAACTCGTCCAGGCGCTAACGTCAGTCAACTTGGACTGAATCTGCGGCCGGCCGTCGCAGTAATAGGCTCCGATCACAAGGATGCCCATCTCGTCGGCGAGCTCGAGCCACGAGGCGCCGGGGTCGTCCCAATGGCTTTGCACGGTGTTGGAGCCCGAGTTTTCCGCGACCCACAGCACGAAAGCCTGCTCGCGACGGTCGTTGATGTAGCGGATCGGCGAGAGAGGTGAAAAGAAGTTGCCCACCATCCAGAGCTTCTGGCCGTTGAGCATGACGTCGGTCCCGTCGATCCAGACCTCCCTGAAACCGAACCGTGTATAAACGGTGTCCACGACGGTACCGTTCCGCAGGAGCTGCGTTTGCAGCGTATACAACTTGGGCTGACCGTACGGCGCGGGTCCCCAAAGGGTGGGCGTGGTCCAGGGAGACTGAAGCGTGGCAGTCCCTGACACCACCGGTTGGCTGGGCAAGCTGAGTACCGCGGAGGCGCCATCGAAAACCGTAGCCCGCGCCGTGATGGCTCCAGCAGAGGTTCCGCTGGTGGTGATCGTGGCGGTGAGGGTCCAGTCTCGCACGGAGCTCACTGGAAAGACGTCCGAGATATGCAGGTTGGGTGACCAAGAGAATGTGACGTCACCGACCAATCCTACCCAGTTGCGTTGGATGTATCCGTTCATCGGGGTTCCTGTGCGATAGGCATTGCCGATGCAATCCGGATTGTAGGTGGGGCACGAGCTCTGGTCGACGTTGTATCCCCGCTGCACGTAGGTTGTATCCGCCTTGTGGACGTAGATCTGAACCTGGTTGGTTTTCCCTCCCACCACATACTGGGTTACTTCCACCTCGAAGGGGCTGAACTGGCCAAAATGGTCGCCGATGAAGGCGCCGTTGAAATATACGGCGGCATAGTGACCCGCCTTTTCCAATTGCACAAAGAACCTGCGGCCCGGCCGCACCCACGAGGCCGGAATGTAGAAGGTCTGCTGATACCAAACGGAAGTGGTACCGTCGGTCAGCGGCAAGGCGGGGATGCGGGTCGTGGACCAGCCTGAGGCCGGAATCTTGGTCTGATCCTGATTGAGGACCTGCTGCCACTGGCCGTTAAGGGTCATCGTGGCCCGCGGCGAGCCGCTAACCAGGTTCTGGGCTAGCGCCGGGCTCACCAGCGCCGTAACCGGCATAGCCGCCACCCATAGCGCTAGTAATTTTGTTCTCATCGTGCATCCTCTTTCTGTTCGCGCGCCCAATATGGGAGCAGCGAGCGAAGACTGCTGGCAGCCGCCGCGACCAAAAATGACTGCCGGTTCCGCAGGAGCACAGTCCAATCTCTGGGCCAGCCTGGCATCGAGCACAAACCCGCAGTTGACATGTAGCCCTCTAAGGCCCCGCGAGCGATCTAGGCTTGGTGATTTCGTCTTGCCTGCTGTCGGGCTTCCCCTCGGTGGGGGTCCTGTCGCCAGCGTCCGAGGCAGAACCGAGAGTGACGTGCCTGTTGGCTGAAAACTGAAGGGCTAAGGCTCTGCGCCAAGGCCCGCCCCGTCACGAAAACACTCAAGCGGACACCTCACGGCGGGCAATCTAACTACTGTACAGAAATACGATTGACTAAGTAAGTTACCAAGGCTGTGATTATAGTCACAGATAACCGTGACCGGCCGGCCGTCTTATTCTTCCGTTGACTCGCGGGGATGAGCGTCGCGATGCAGGACGCACCGCACTGGCCGATCACCAGTTCCTCGGCTGGCAAATTCTCGGGTTTGGGGCATCGCCTACGACTGCGCCGTTGACTTGCCGACATAAAAGCGGAAGGGGCACTCCGCCACACCCGCTGACGGGAGAGGGCCCAGCAGCAGATGCGGCCTTTCCAGAAGCCTTCCAACAGTTCGTGACCGGAGCCGGAGGGCTTAGCTTGGGTAGTGCCTTGTGCAGGTGGCGGCAAGCTAGAAGCTCATCCGCCTTCTCAGCCGCAAGGCTACCGCGCCCAGACCCGCGAGCAGCAGCAAAACCGCCGAGGGCTCGGGCACGGTTCCAGAGGCGGCGACGGTTGCCGAGTAAGCGGCCAGGGAGTCGGTAGCGTCCATGATGAACATGCCCCCATTCAACGGATCGCCTGTCCACCATTGGGCGCTGAGTGTGAAGTTGCCGGAGTTGACGAAGCCCACCGGCGCGCCATTGTCCCAGGTCAGTTCATACAGGCCGCAGGGAGGGACTGTGCAGGATGCGGTGGCCACCGGTGAAAACGGCACCGTGACGGTGACGCCGGGACCGAGGTCGGGAAACTCGAAAATCAGATCCGGAGTTCCGTTCAGAAAAGGATCGGAAGCCAACCCCGAGGTCACCAGCCAATCCACGCTACTGTCGTTGGTGATGGAGTATCCCCAACCCACCGTGGAGCCTGACGGTCCCGAAATATCTCCACTTGCTGGGACCAGGCTGAAGGTATAGGAGTCGCCGCGTGCCGGCGCATTTGCCGAAAGAAGTGTGAAAATGAACGCAATCAGAATCGGAGAGTACCGCTGTCTCATCGCATCGCCTCGCCAACTTCCAGGGCTAAGCAGCGCTCACCCCTCCCCGTAACTACGCGAATTATCTCACGGAAACACGACCTGACCCAAACTGTAGCTGTAAGTATTCCCGGCGGTGTCCTGCATCGTCCCCGACTCACTCACCGAGAACTTGGTCACCGTGGCCGGCACGTTGAACTGGAAGGTACAGGGACTGCTGCCTCCGACCGCCAGGCTCCCCAGGTTGAGCGGTAGCGATGGGCTGACATAGGTTACGGTTCCCGTTCCGCCTAAGGTGCGCAATGCGATCTGTTTCACCCAGGTGTTTCGGGCCGTGTCCGAACCTACGTTGCTGAAATTGAGGACCAGCGTCAGTTGCGTGCCGTTCTTGCTCTGGCTCGTGATCTTGGCCGACAGGCTCGGGCGCCCTATCGCCGTGCCGCCCAGGCTGATGACGTGAGGGCTGCCGGACGCGTTGTCGGTGATCGTCACGCTTGCCGTGCGCGACCCCACGGCCGACGGTTTGAAGTTCACCGTGATCTTGCAGTTCGAACCCGCCGCCAGCGTCGAGGGACTAATCGGGCAGGTGTTAGTTTCGGGGAAGTCGCTGCTGTTGGTTCCCGTCAGTGCCAGGCTCGAAATCGTCAGAGGGCCGGTGCCTGAGTTGGTCAAGGTTACGGTCTGAGGGACACTGGTCGTGCCCACGAGTTGAGCGGCAAAGCTGAGAGCCGTCGACGAAACGGTCACGGCCGGCGCCGTGCCCGTGCCGGAGAGGGAGACGATCTGGGGACTGTTGCTGGCGTTGTCCGCGATCTTAACCGAAGCGGTGCGGATACCGCTCGCCGTGGGCGTGAAGGTCACGCTGATGACGCAGTTCGCGTTCACTGCCACAGTCGCCGGACAGTTGTTGCTCTGAGCGAAGTCGCCGCTGTTGGCGCCACTGAGGGCGATGCTGGAGATGTTCAGAGACTCCGTGCCCACATTCGTAAGAGTCACGTTCTGCGTCGCGCTGGTGGTACCGATGGGCTCGCCGCCAAACTGCAGATTGCTGGTGGACAGGGACACCGCTGGCCCGGGCGCCGCCGTGCCTGTCCCGGCCAAGAGGATGTTCTGGGGGCTGGTGGTGGCATTGTCCACCACCATGACCGAGGCAATGAGATCTCCCACACCCGCCGGAGTGAAGGTCACGGTAATCGTGCACGTCGCTCCCACGCTAAGACTCCCCGTGCAGGTGTTGGTTTGAGCGAAGTCGCTGCTGTTGCCGCCAATGATGGTGACGCTGGAGACCGCCACCGGCTGTGAGCCCGTGTTCATCAGACTCACGATCTGCGGAGCGCTGGTGGTGCCGACAGCCTGGGTGGGAAAGGTCAGACTGCTGCTAGAAAGCTGGACGGGGGTCGGTACGAAGGTTACCCCGACCTCGTCGACCAGGCCCGCGAACGGGTGACCGCTTCGGCCCGAGATCATCCAGCCCACATCCGTAGGCAAGTTGGGCTGACCGTCGGTGGCGGTTGCTACCAGGGTGCCATTCTCCCTCGTGAAATACTGGTTTCCGACCCTCGTGACATTCAGGCGCGTCCAGGTGTCCGAGGCGATCGCGATGCCGGTGCTGGCCACGGGGTCTCCCACCAGGCTATGCAGCGCTCCATTGGGGTCCCGGTAATCGAAACCAAACGTGCCGTTGGCATTCACGAAGAACTCGAACCGGTTGCTGTCAACAGAGTCCGGTCTCGTCCAAAAGACGGACTGGTTGGCGGTGGGCGTGACCTTGAGCCAGAAATCAAGGCTCACATCGATACCCGGCTGATTGAAGGGAAACTCGGTATCGAAAGTGATTGCGTCGCTGCCGCCGTTGAATTGGAGGCTCACGGAGTTCGGCGCGCCGATGGAAGGAACATCGCTTGAATAGGTTGGTGCGCCGACGGGGGTGCCTTCGTTTCCGTAACAGGAATCCAGGATGGAACTGGACCCCGCGGCCACCGTCCCGGGTGTCCCGTTCTCAAAACGATAGCACCCGTAACCGGCAGGGGTGTTGCCGGTCGTAATGGTTAACTCCGCCTCATACGTCGCCGGGCCGCCTTCCGGGTCGTCGTTAAAATCGACGATGAGGGTGTAGCCATTGGCAGCGGATGGGCTCTGAAAGATCGTGACGCTTCCGCGCGCCTGGATGATGCTGAGCGTAACCGTGGCGTCGGCGGATGGGAGGGCTGGTGCCAGGCCTGCGAAAGCCGAGGAGAAGGCTTCGAAGCGAAGCTCATTGGGCGGAGGAAAAGGCCAGTCCGGGGTCCATTGAAGGTTGTCCATCACCACCGCTCCCTTGAGAGTCGTGGAGATGGTGGTCGGAACATTCGCCCCGAGAAATCGCCCTACCGCGGCATAGTCGAGATGGTGCCACTGCAAGGTGCTGCCTTGAACGATGAGCAAGTCCCGGCCGTCGATGTAAGCGGTTACCGTCAGGGTGGTGGTGTCGGCGGCGCGAGAACAGACTGGGAAGAGGGCTGCGGTGAAGGCCCATACCAGCGAGGTGAGGGAGAGAGTCCACACCCATGGGTCTCTTTTCTTGCAGTTCATGGGAGCCTCCTTTGGGGGGCGGAGTGCAGGAGGCTAACGTGAGCAACTAACCAACGGGGAGTGACGACCGACACTCCGCCATAATGCAACCACCCTAAAGCCGGACCGCCAGGCTGGCGGTGATGTGGGTCACGGCCCCCGTGTGACGGCCGCGCTCCGGACTTGATGGCGTTATTGTGACTTTTTTGACCGCAAGCTAAGGATGTTGGCTCTCGGTTTTGGTCAAATCTGTAAAGGTTTTGCTCACTTTTGCAGAGAGCTGGCCCTTGACGCAGCTCCCCGGAAAGCCAACCTGGACCTTGACGTGCCCAGGCGGGTGGACCATACTTGGCGGTCAACGAGCGATCGCGCCGGTCGGCTGGAAGTGGCTGGCTAACTCATTGTGGCAAAGGATCATAGCACGATATCGATCATGCGTTTGGATGCCTCTATTGCGAGGATCTCCTGGGTTCTCTGGGTCGCCGCAGCCTGCTTGGGCTTTGCGAGCCTTTCGAGCGCGTTCGGCCAGCAGAGTCCAGCTGGCTTCAAGCCGCCTGAGCCTTACGATCTCGAGCAGCTTTATCAGCAGGCCCGGCAGGCCTGTCCGGCGGGGGCTCTGCAGTGCTTAATGCCCCAGTTTCAATCGATTACAGATAAGTATGGCCCGCGAGCAGCGATCGAGCTCTTCACCTTGCTGCGCGAGCGCGGGCAGGTCGACCCCCTGGCCGACGGCCACCACGTGGCCCATCACGTCGGCCATGAGACGGCCATGGTTTTCGGACCGAGCGCCCAGGCGCTGGCCCTGTGTCCGCTCTCTTACAACTATGGCTGCGTGCACGGATTCTTTCAGCATGCCCTTGGAATGAAAGAGCTTAGCGAGGCCGATGCGACCCACATCTGCGCCGACTTTCCGGCCGATTCCTCCAAGACGCGCCAGTCCTGCTATCACGGCCTTGGTCACGGCGTTATGATGTTGACCGACCACGACTTGCAGAAGTCGCTGAGCTTCTGCGACGGTCTCGATTCGCCTCTCGCCCAGCAGGCCTGCTGGCAGGGCGTCTTCATGGAGAACGTCGACGCGGCTATCGAAGGCCAATGGCAGAGGGGCCAGTTCTCGCTCGAAAACCCTCTGGCGCCCTGCGATCAGATCGACGAAAGGCATCAGTATCAATGTTTTATAAACCAATCCGCCTGGCTCATGAAGTTCTACAAGGACGATATCGCCCAAGCGTCGCAGGCCTGCCTCAAAGCGCCGAAGGCTTCGATCACGCCCTGCCTCGAGACCGTCGGCCTGCTGACCACAAGCACCTCCTGGCAGCCACGTCTGCTCCCGAAAGCCAAACCTAATGAAGGGTTTCTGGACCATGCCTGGGGCCTCTGCCAACAGTTTCCCAACTCCGGGGTGGGCGACTGCGTAGTGGGGGCGCTCGACAATCTGCTGAACTCCGGCACAGCAGATCTGCAGCAGGCGCAGGACTTCTGTCAGTTGGTGGGCGACCCGTATCGTGACCGCTGCTTGAAGCGCAGGGACGGAGACCTGCTCTACCTTACCCCTCAGGCAAAGGCTGAGGCTGCCAAACCGCCGGGGCCTCCAACCGAACTAAGACATTAATTTTCAATAAGATATAGATAGGCCGAGCCACGCGATGCGCGCCGGCACACTAACCAGTTAGATGTCATAAATGTCGGTAAGGCCATTTACAAGGGTCTGGTCTGCGCATAGAATCTCTGCCGCCCAAAAGGGGGGCAATTCCAGAAGGGCAATCCTTGTCCTTTGCAAGGTGCCAGACGATCGAGGGGGCAAATGTCCATACGCCGGTTCCTGTTGGTTGCAGTCTATCTCTTAGTGACATCTGTGGTTGCTGGCGCGCAGGGATTCATGCAGGCGCCATTCTATCCGACCGACGAGAATCCGTTTTCGGTGGCGCTGGCAGACCTTAACAACGACGGCAAGCTCGACGCGGTCGTCACCAGCCTCTTCGACAACTCCGTGAGCGTCCTGCTCGGCAATGGCGATGGCACCTTCCAGCCCTACGTCGACTACACTGCCGGAACTGAGCCTATCTCTTTGGCAATAGGGGACTTCAACAACGATGGCAAGCTCGATCTGGCGGTGGCCAATTACGTGGACAACACCGTGGGCATCCTGCTGGGGAACGGCGACGGCACCTTTCAGGCGATGACCACCTTCAACGTAGCGGCCGCCCCTTTATGGATCGGGACCGGCGATTTCAACAATGACGGCAAGCTCGACGTGGTCACTGCCGACGCCGGCGCCAACGCCGTCAGCGTGCTGCTTGGCAAGGGCGACGGCACCCTGCAGCCTCACAAAGAGTACTCCACCGGCATTGAGCCGGTCTCCGTGGTAGTCGCCAAGATGAATAGCGACAATAACTTGGACCTGGTCACGGCAAACTTCGTCGACAACACGGTCAGCGTGCTGCTCGGCAAGGGGGACGGCACCTTCCAGGCGCACAACGACTATGCCGCCGGCACCGAGCCCGTCTCCGTCGCCACCGGCGATCTGAACGGCGACGGCAAGCAGGATGTCGTCACGAGCAACAGCCTCAGCGATACGGTGAGTGTACTCATCGGCAATGGCGATGGCACCTTCCAGGCGCATAAAGACTATGCGGCCGGCGGAAGTCCCCATTCCGCCCTCATCCTGACCGTCGGCAGCAAGACGGCGGTGGTGGCGGCGAACAGCTTAAGCGACAACCTCAGCATCCTGCCCGCCAACTCGAACGGCGCCCTGTTGCCCGCCGCTTACTTCGGCGCCGGAATTCAGCCCTTGTCGATCGCCGCTGGCGACGTCAACGGCGACGGCAATCTCGACTTGGTGGCTGCCGACGGCACCAGCAATGCCCTAAGCGCCCTGCTCGGCAACGGAAACGGCACCTTCCAGACCCGCTCGGATTACGCGACCGGCCTCGTTCCCGTCGCCGCCGCCTCGGGCGATTTCAACGGCGACGGCAAGCCCGATCTGGTGCTGGTAAACGATGGCAGCAATACGGTCAGCGTGCTGCTGGGAACGGGCAATGGGTCGTTTGCTCCTCACGTGGACTACACCACCGGCAACAATCCGTTCGCGGTAGCCTTGGGAGACTTCAATGGCGACGGGAAACTGGATCTGGTCACCGCGAACGAAAGCGCCAAGACGATCAGCGTGCTCCTTGGCAACGGCAACGGCACCTTCCAGGCTCACGTGGACTATGCCACCGGAGCCAACCCGATCGCGGTGGCGGTGGGAGATTTTAACGGCGACAAGAAGCTTGATGTGGCGGTGGCGAACCTGGGCGCCAGCACGGTGAGTATCCTGCTGGGCAACGGTGACGGCACCTTCCAGGGCCACGTGGACTACTCGACCGGCAGCGGCCCCCGCGCGGTAGCGGTGGGAGATTTCAACGGCGACGGCAAGCTCGACCTGGCCCTGGCTGACGCCAACGCCAACAGCGTAAGCATCCTGCTGGGCAATGGCGACGGCACCTTCCAGGCGCACGCCGATTACGCCACCGGAAGTACGCCCGTCTCGGTAGCGGCGGGAGATTTCAACGGCGACCAGAAGCTTGACCTGGCGGTGGCCAACGCCGGGTCCGCCACGGTGAGCGTGCTGCTCGGCAACGGCAACGGCACCTTCCAGACCCACGTGGATTACGGCGCCGGTTTCGGCCCACACTCGGTGGCGGTGGCGGACTTCAACGCCGACTCGCGCCTGGACCTGGCCGTGGCCGATAGCAGCAGCGAGACGGTAAGCATCCTGCTGGGTAACGGCAACGGGACCTTCCAGACTCATCTGGACTACCCCACCGGACCCGAGCCCTATGCGCTGGTGGCGACCGACTTCAACCTTGACGGGGCGGCCGACTTGGCGTCCGCGGACCTGGAGAGCGACATGGTGAGCGTGGTGCTGAGCACGCGGGGAACGCTGCTCGCGACCACCAGTTCGCCAAATCCGTCGAGCGCGGGGCAGGCGGTCACCTTCACCACCACCGTGGCCGCCAGTCTCACCGTCTTCGGCCAGCCGGCGCCCACTGGAACGGTGACGTTCTTTGACGGCGCCACCCAGATCGGCACCGGGAGCATTTCCGGTGGGACGGCCTCGCTGACCACCAGCAGCCTCAGCTCCGGAACCCACACCATCACCGCCCTCTATGCAGGCGACGCCAACTTCAACAGTAACGTGGCGCCGCCCCTGACCCAGACGGTGAATGGCGGTGCGCCCGGCGTGCAGTTCTCGCCCACCAGTCTCACTTTCCCCACCACGGTTCTGGGAGCCTCCAGCGCCGCTCAGACGATAACCCTGACCAACACGGGAACCGGCGCGCTCAACATCACCAGCATCACTATCTCAGGCACGAACTCTACTGACTTCAGCCAGACCAACACCTGCGGATCGAGCGTGAACGCGGGAGCAACCTGCACCATCACGGTCACCTTCAAACCCACCGGCACCGGCACGCGGACCGCTTCCGTTTCGGTGGCCGACAACGCCGCCGGCAGCCCGCAGACGGTCGCTCTCGCCGGCACCGGCACGGCGATTGTCCTGACTCCGGCCAGTCTGATGTTCGGCGCCGTCAAGGTCGGCACCACGAGCGCGCCGCAGACGGTTAAGATCGGCAACGCCGGCAGCACCGGCATCAGCATCAGCTCCATCGCGCTCGGCGGAGCGAACCCAGGCGACTACGCTGAGACCGGCAACACTTGCGGCTCGACCCTCAACGGCGGTCAGTCCTGCAAGGTCACCTTAACCTTTACGCCGACGGTCAAAGGCAAGCGCACAGCCTCTCTGGTCATTACCGACAATGGCGGCGGCAGTCCGCAGAACGTCAGCCTCTCGGGGGTGGGAGACTAAGAGGAAGTACCGACTAAGGGGGGATCACCATTATGAATAGACCGTGGCAGATGCTAGTCATGACGGTGGTGATCGGTGCTGCGGCTTTCGTCGCTGGACCAAGGATTTGGCCGATGGGGCACGACGTTCCCACGCCGCCGGTGAATCTGTTGCCAGCCTACGTCGCATTCGCGGCTGTTGAGGCGCTCGCCTTCGGTTTTGCCGTGGCATTCGCCGTATTCGGATGGCCGGCGATCCGCGAGTTGCGTCTTGGGGCGGGCTGGCTCAACGGATTGCTGTTTGTCACCCTCATCTGGTTTATGGGGAATTGGTGGTTCCACGATAATTTGCACATGCACATCGGGCTCGATATGCATCGGCTCGTCTATATTGAGTATTTCTTCCACGGGTCCATGCTGGCGTGTGGGGTGATCCTGGTTCTCAGCTTGATGCGTCGCGCAAGCCAGGCGGCAGTCCGAAAGCCAGCCTGATCAAACGAAAGTCGCCGAACGCGACAGCTCTCGTATCGTGGAATCGGACCTTCGGGTCCCGACCGACGCCCTTGATGCGGTCAGGCAGTAAGGAGAGCGCCGGTGATACAGCCCCAGGAGTTAAACCTGGGCGCCTTTGAGTCGGTGACGGCACGGTTGAGAATCAGCGCCCGCAGTATGCTACAGCGCTGTCTTCCTCGCTAAACGGCGGGGACCTGACGTAACAGCCGCCGAAAAACTGGACAGCCACTGAATGTCGTGAAGACCATTCGTGTGGCGGCGGTCTGCGACCGCCGCCTAACGAGGCGAGTTTTTCAGCGACGCGCTCCCTGCGCTGCAGGCCGTTCTGACGCGCGAACCGCCCGGGAAGCTACCTACCCCTAGGCCACCCGTGTTACACGCCGTAGACCCGTTGTTACACGCTTTTACGGGGCCATCCTGAAGGTCCGCAGGGTTACTTTGAGGCCCGAAGGGCCGGCCTAACCCGGCCTTGGTAGAGGGAACCAGCCTTGAAGGGCGAGCCTTCGCCTCCTTCCGGGTTCAGCCCTTGCGATTCCCGCTTAGGGGGGAATCGCCACGCAACCGACTGAGCGAGAACGCTCAATGCGGCCCACGACCGGTGCCCAACCACCCTGCCTTGACGTGCACAAGGTACCGGGCAGTAAGGATGCTAAGATGCCCTATAGGCCCGGCTCTCAGAGGTGTGATGGAATGAAACTGACGGCAATTATCGAAGCAGAAGGCAATGGCTACGCATCCCTTTGTCCGGAACTGGATATCGCCAGTCAAGGGGACAGCATCGAACAGGCCCGTGACAACCTTCGCGAGGCCTTGGAATTGTTCTTCGAGTGTGCGTCTCCCGCGGAAGTGAAGCAGCGCCTCCATGGCACCGTCACTGTTCCCATTCCAGACCATAAGGAAATCCGCATCGGGACGCTGCACTCCATCATTCGAATGTCGGGCGTACCTCGAAGCGAGTTTGAGTCTTAGTGATGCGCCTGGCTGGCGCTTTAGGATTCTGAGGCCCGGATCGCCTACCCCACCTGGAACGTGGCTTGGCCGGCCTGGCCAACACCCCAAGTACAGCGTCACGAAAGGCGCGTCCTGTCAAAACTGACAGTTGTCCGATCCCCATCCCGCTCCCAACATGGGTAGGCACGGCCGGATGGTGCGCCGCACCATGCGACGCGCCGATCCAAATCGATACCCGACCGGCCTGTCATCGTGGTGTAATGGAGGATGTATACCATGAGACCGTCTTTGCCGGTGGGCTGAGTGGCGGGAGCCCCGGCCGGGGCCAAGCCACAGGGCCGGGACGCAGGCTCCCAGCCGGCGCGGGCGGAGGGTGATCTTCCGCCGGCCATCAGCCAGCGAACGCTGAGCCGGTGAAAGCTTCGGGGACCGGCAAGCGAAAGGAGGAATCATGGCAACCGTGATCGAAGATGTGACGAAGACCGCGCAGGAGAGAGGGGGCGGCGCCCCCAGCCGTCTTTCCGACGAAGAGCTTCGCAAAATCGACGCCTACTGGCACGCCTGCAATTACCTGGCGGCCGGCATGATCTATCTGCAGGACAACCCTTTGCTGCGCGAGCCTTTGAAGGCGGAGCACATCAAGCGCCGCCTGCTGGGCCACTGGGGAGCGAGTCCTGCCCTGAGCTTCACCTATATTCACCTCAATCGCCTGATCAATAAGTATGACCTCGACGCCATCTTCATGGCCGGTCCCGGCCACGGCGCGCCGGGCGTCCTGGCGCCGGCCTATCTGGAGGGCACCTACTCCGAGGTCTTCCCGAACAAGAGCGAAGACGAGGAAGGAATGCGGCAGTTCTTCAAGGAGTTCTCCTTCCCCGGCGGCATCGGCAGCCACTGCACCCCGGAGACGCCCGGCTCCATTCACGAAGGAGGCGAGCTGGGCTACAGCGTCTCGCACGCTTACGGAGCGGCCTTTGACAATCCCGAACTGCTGGTGGCGGTGGTCGTCGGCGACGGCGAATCGGAGACGGGGCCGCTGGCCACCTCCTGGCACTCCAACAAATTTCTGAACCCCATTCGCGACGGCGCGGTGCTGCCGATCCTCAATCTGAACGGCTATAAGATCAACAACCCCACCCTGCTCTCGCGCATCTCGCACCAGGAACTGGAGGACCTCTTCAAGGGTTACGGCTACACGCCGCACTTCGTGGAGGGGCACGATATTCCGCTGATGCACCAGAAGATGGCCGCGACCCTGGAGGATTGCGTTCTCGAGATTCGCCGCCTCCAGCAGGAAGCGCGCTCCAGCGGCAAAGCCGACCGGCCGCGCTGGCCCATGATCGTACTGCGAAGCCCGAAGGGGTGGACGGGCCCCAAGGATGTGGATGGTCATAAGGTGGAAGGCTTCTGGCGCGCCCACCAGGTCCCGCTGGCGGGGGTGCGCGAAAACCCGGCCCACTTGCAGCAGCTTGAAAGCTGGTTGCGCAGCTACCGGCCGCACGAGCTTTTCGACGAAACCGGGCGCCTGATTCCGGAACTCAAAGCGCTAGCCCCCAAAGGCGCCCGGCGGATGAGCGCCAATCCCCACGCCAACGGCGGTCTGCTGCGCAAGACGCTTCGCCTGCCTGACTTTCGCAGCTACGCGATCCAGGTTGACAGACCCGGTCAGGTGGCGGCGGAGAACACCCGTCCGCTGGGCCAGTTCCTACGCGACATCCTGCGCCAAAACCCGAACAACTTTCGCGTCTTCGGCCCCGACGAAACCAGCTCCAACCGGCTCGATGCGGTCTATGAGGCGAGCAAGAAGATGTGGCTGGCCGATTACCTGCCCGAGGACCTCGATGGCGGCGAACTGGGCCCCGACGGCCGGGTGCTGGAGATGCTCTCCGAGCACACCTTGGAGGGCTGGCTGGAGGGCTATCTTCTCACCGGCCGGCACGGATTCTTCTCTACCTACGAGGCCTTCGTCCACGTCATCGATTCCATGTTCAACATGCACGCCAAGTGGCTGGCGATGTCGAAGGAGCAGCCCTGGCGGGCGCCCGTCTCCTCGCTCAATCTGCTCATCACCTCCACGGTGTGGCGTCAGGATCACAACGGCTTCACCCACCAGGACCCCGGCTTCCTCGACCTGGTGGTCAACAAGAGCCCCGACGTCTGCCGCATCTACATGCCGCCCGACGTCAATACCCTGCTCAGCGTGGCGAATCACTGCCTGAAGAGCACGGGGTACGTGAATGTGATCGTCTCCGACAAACAGAAGCACCTCCAGTACATGAGCATGGACGAGGCGATCGGGCAGTGCACCAAGGGCATCGGCATCTGGCGGAGAGCCAGCAATGACGAAGGCGTGGAGCCGGACGTGGTGATGGCCTGCGCCGGCGACATCCCCACCAAGGAGGCCCTGGCGGCGGTGGTGCTGCTGCGCCAGCATTTCCCAAATCTCAAAATCCGCTTCGTGAACGTGGTGGACCTCTACCGGCTGGTGCCTTCCACCGAGCACCCGCACGGCATGTCGGACCGGGACTTCGACAGCCTCTTCACCGTCGACAAGCCTGTGATCTTCAATTTTCACGGCTATCCCTGGCTGATCCACCGCCTCACCTACCGGCGGACCAACCACAAGAACCTGCACGTGCGCGGCTACAAGGAGAAGGGCAACATCAACACGCCGCTCGATCTGGCGATCCAGAACCAGATCGACCGCTTCAGCCTGGCGATCGATGTGATCGACCGCGTTCCCGGATTGAACGTGGCCGGCGCCCACGCCAAGGAGATCCTGCGCAACACCCAGATCGAGTGCCAGAACTACGCCTACGAGTACGGCATCGATAAGCCCGAGATGGAGCAGTGGACCTGGCCAGGTTAGTTTTGCGCCTGGCCTGATGTGGCGCCCCGCGCGGCTGGCCTGAGGTTGCAGCCGCCGGGGGTCGTGTCGCTCCGGGCCCGGCCGCGAGGGGTTTCCAAAGAGTGATGCTCGATGACAGCCGGCTGAGAAATCTCCCCCCGTTTCCGCCGGAATACCGCGGCTCCGGTCTGCTGCTGCACGTCACCTCTCTGCCCTCGTCTTACGGAATTGGCGACCTCGGGCCGAGCGCCTTCGCCTGGATCGACCGTCTCCACGAGGCCGGCCAGAGCTGGTGGCAGGTGCTGCCGCTCGGTCCCACCGGGGAAGGGAACTCACCGTATGAGCCTTTGTCCTCCTTCGCCGGCAACGGACTCCTGATCAGCCCCGATGGCCTCATCGAGGAGGGGCTCTTGCAGGCCGGGGACTTTGAGGGCCCAACATTCCCGGCTGCCGCCATCGACTATGAGGCCGTCATCCCTTTCAAGCGCGGGTTGCTCGACCGGCTTTGGGTCCGCTTCAAGGCGGGCGCCTGCCCGGATTGCCGCCATGAGTTCGAGGAGTTTCGTGAACAGCAGTCCTCCTGGCTGGAGGACTACTCCCTGTTCCAGGCGCTCAAGGACCTGTACCGTGGCCTCCGCTACGTCGAGTGGCCGGCCGCCTTGGCCGAGCGCGAGCCGGCGGCCCTGGCCGAGGCCCGGCGCGAGCTGGCGGACAAGATCGACCGGATTTGTCTGGCGCAATTCCTGGTGTTCCGCCAGTGGGCGCGTCTGAAGAACTATGCCCACGCCCACGGCGTGGGTCTGATCGGCGACCTGCCCTTCTTTGTCTCTCCTGAGTCCAGCGACGTGTGGGTCAACCCGGAGCTCTTTCTGCTCGACGAACACCGCCGGCCTCTGTTTGTCGCCGGGGTCCCGCCGGATTATTTCAGCGCCGACGGGCAGCTCTGGGGCAACCCGCTTTATGACTGGGATACTCTTCGCCAGACCGGCTATCGTTGGTGTATCGACCGCATCCGCGCTCTTCTGACCCTGGTCGACGTCGTTCGCCTGGACCATTTTCGGGCGTTCTCGGCCGCTTGGCACGTGCCGGCGGGGGCGTCCACCGCGCAATCGGGCGAGTGGGTGCCGGGTCCGGGGGCGGACTTCCTCCGCGCCGTGAAGAGGGAATTGGGAGCTCTGCCGTTCATCGCCGAAGACCTGGGGTTGATCACCCCCGACGTCTTCGTCCTCCGGGATCAATTCGATCTGCCCGGATCCCACGTCCTTCAGTTTGCCTTTGACGGCACGGCCGACAACCCGCACCTTCCCGATAATTACGTCTCCAACGCCGTCGTCTATACCGGGACTCACGACAACCCCACCACGCGCGGCTGGTACGAAGAGCTGCCGGATTATCTGCGGCGAGAGGTCTGGGATTGCCTGAAGCGGCCCATGGCCGATAGCAGCGAGGCGGCTCCTGCGCTAGTGCAACTGGCGTGGTCGTCCCGCGCGGCGCTCGCGATCGCCCCACTGCAGGATCTGCTCAATCTGGGAGAGGAAGCCCGGATGAATGTGCCCGGCCAGGCGCACGGAAACTGGTCCTGGCGATGCACCGAAGAGATGCTCTCGTCGCCATCGTTCCCACAGCTGCGAGACCTGACCAAAACGGCGGGCCGCCTCGCTCCCTGACGATCCCCAACCCTGGCTCCCGCTTCAGGCGGGCGGCGTGGCGGTCTTGCGCGGCGGGTTGAAGAACGGCAGCTCGACCACCCGGGCGGGAACCGTGTGGCGCACGGCCTCCACGGTCAGCTCCATCTCGAGGCGCGTGCCTGGGGCAGCGTGCTCGCGGCTAAGGCTGGCCAGCGCGATCATCTTCTTCAGCGTCGGCGACCAGGCGGTGGACGTCGCCTTGCCCACCTGAGTGCGGCCCCGATAGACCGGCACGTGCACGCGGGAAGCAGCCGAGGGCACCTGCGGGGCGAGGCCGGCGTCCTGATAGAGCTGCTCGATACTGTTCCAGTCAAGTTCCAGACCCATCAACCGCCGCGCCGGGCCGCCCGCCTTCTGCTCAGCGGCCAGCGCCGTCCGGCCGACGAAGTTTTCCTTTTCCAGGTGGACCAGGCGTCCGAGCCCGATCTCGTACGGCGAGTATTTCTGCGCTTCGATCAGGGCTTTGCGGCTGGAGATGTAATCCACATCAATCAGGATCAGGCCGGCTTCGATGCGAGCCACGTCGAGCGCCAGCATGCCGCAGGGCCGCAGATCGAACTCGCGGCCCCGGTCCATCAGGGCGTCAAACACGGCCAGCGCCCTCTCCCAGGGAATCCAGATCTCGTAGCCGAGGTCTCCGGTGTAGCCGGTGCGCGAGATATCGACCGGCACGCTGGCGATGGCGGTGTGCGCCACCCTGAAGTACTTCAGCGCATCGACGGGCGCGTCCGTAAGCTTGCGCAGCAGGCGTGCCGAAGTGGGACCCTGCAAGGCGAGCGTCGCGGTCCGCTCGGAGATGTCTTCGATCTCGACGCTCATACCGAGCGCGTTCTGATGAAACCAGCGCAGGTTGGGCTCGGCGGCCGTCCAGCGGTAGGCGCTCTCCCCCAGGCGCGTGATGGTGCCGTCGTCGATCACCTGGCCGTGCTCGTCGCACCAGCAGCAGTAGATCACCTGGTCCACGGCCACCTTGCGAATGTCACGCGTGATGACGCGATTCACCAGGCGGGTGGCGTCGGGCCCGGTGAGCCGGTATTTGTAGAGCGGGGAGACGTCAATGAGCGCCACCGCGTTGCGAATGGCGTTGTACTCGTGCTCGTGGTGCGTCTCGTAAACGCTGACGGCGTAGAAGCCGGACCACTCGCGGTAATTTAGGCTCTCGCAGAGGGCAAGCGTACGCTCATGAACCGCAGTTCCGATGGGCAAGGCTGACCTTTCTGTCGACGGCCGCGGGCTCAAGCGGCTGGAGCCGTCCTTCAGTTCACCACCAGCGTGAAGCTGACGGGATTCTGCACCGATGACGTGCCTGCCGGGGTCGTTCCCGTGACCAGCACGGTATACGAGCCCGCGGGCGTGGCCACACTGGTGTTCGAACCGCTGCTGCTGCCGCCACCGCAGGCGGACACCGCCAACGCCGCGAGCAAGGCGAGCGTCGTGAGAGCCGCCCCGGCGACCCCCGCACGGCGGCGAAGAGCGAGCGCGCCCAGCCCCGCCAGTAACAGCCATCCCAGAACGCGCAGGCTGATCGGCCCGGAGCGCGGCGGCAACCAGGGTTGAGGCGCGCTTTGGGAGCCGGAACTCGTCGAGATCGTCAGGGTTGAGGTCGCCGCGCTCGAACCGCCGGGCGTCACGGAAGCCGGGGAGAAGCCGCAGTTCGCCCCGGCCGGCAGGGCGCCGCAAGCGAGCGAGACGGATTGACTGAAGCCGCCGCTCGGGGTCACCGTGATCGTGTAGGTCGCGCTCTGGCCGGGGCTGACCGTGTTCGATGAAGGCGAGGCAGCCAAAGAGAAATTCGCCGCCAGGCCCCCGAGGCTGATGGCCTGGGGACCCGGAAGGGCATTGTCGGTAATGATGATCAGGCCTGCCACTTCGCCGCTCGCGCCCGTCACGGGCGTAAAGGTGATCGAAATGGTGCAGCTGGCGTTGGCGGCGAGGCTCGCGGGGCAATTGTTGGTTTCGGCGAACGTTCCCACGGCCGCGATGCTGGAAATCGCCAAGGGCTGGTCGCCCGTGTTGGTGAGGGTGGAGGTCTGAGGCGCACTGGTCGTCGTTGCAAGCTGACTGGGAAAGTTGAGGATTGTTGGGTTGAGTGCGGCCGCAGGACCCGAACCGGCGGCCCGCGAAAACGGCGCTCCCCACGCGCCTCCGAGGATCCCCAGGACGGCGAGAAGGGAAGTTATCCGAATCTTGCGGCGACTTTCCAAAGTGGTTTCTCCTGTCGATCCAGACTTCCAGGTGCATTCCACGGAATAAGCGATGCCCGCTCCGCGGCGCGCAAGACCAAATTATAATGCATCGGCCCGGTCCCGAGCCGATCCGGCAGCCGTCGCTTGGCAGACTCGCGCCAGCCTTACTACGAACCAGGCTGTTGAGCCGGGCGAGCCCTTGGCGCGGCTGGGAAAATAATCGACAAGCGGATAACTAGGCTATTTTTCAATGAGTTGACGGGATAGCTTCGCTAAGCGGCTTGTTTTCAGCTAGTTGACGGGATCCGGCTTCGCGGAAAAATGATTAACCTTTGTTTTCAATAAGTTGACGGCTTCGTTCGTAAAATTTGACCTTCGCCGGCCTGCCGGTTGACCACCTGCTGAGGGTGATCCGCCCCGCCAGACTAGCGCCCCCGCCCGTGCCGCACAACTTCCCATAACGAAGCCTGGCTTCTATGTAGCACGGGAAGAGGGGCCTGTCAAGTCGTCTTTCGGCACATCCCGGCTATGGCTGTAGCGTTCATCGATAGGCTAGATTCTAGCGCACAAGGGTAGTAAGTAGAGCCGGATCGCCCACGCCGCAAGGTGTGAAGAAATGTCCAAGCCTGTCATCCTGTCGATGCTCGGCGCCTGAAGTACTGAGCCCGCACCCATCACAAGAGAATGTATGCGCCACCCGATACGAGCAGGCCAAAGCCAGCCGGGCCGCCCCCTCGGGGGCCGTCCTTTAGATGACGGTGTTCCTTCTACGCTGCAAGAGCAGCGACCTCACCTCATCTCTGCCGACGACCCGAACGAATTCCCTGGCTGTGAAAAACGGGATCAAGGCAACAAAAACAATGACGCCCAGTGAGAGCGTGTCACTTAGCGTTGGTGAGCCCGCTGCGGACCGTCCGTGCCAAATCTTGACCAACCATTCTTCCAGCATGTGACAGCCGATCAGAATCGCGCCAAAGAAAGCGGACTTAAACAAGATGGAATACAAAAGCGGGTGGTCTTCCAATAGTCCGCCGGGGTGGAGAACCTCTCCAATCAGCATGAACTTGCCGAGGATCAAGGCATTGACCAGAGCGAATACCAGCCCTCTCCAGAAGTTGTTCTCGATGTTGTGCTCGGAAAGAATAATCCCTCGATGCAGCGAAAAGACGCTTAACAAGACCCCAAGATAGATGACGCTGACACCGAACCCCTTCAGCTCTTTGACAAATCTTGCCTTCCAGCCGCGTTTTTCTCCGCTCACCATCTTCGGGTCTCCGATCAATCCATCGGCCCCCTATTTCCTGCTCAGTTCCTCAGCCAGAATCGGCACGCCCAGATTGCAGGCTTGCACGCCCCGCACAAGGCGCAGTATAAGCACTTCCACGATGAGCAGGAAACCCGCAAGGGCGAGTTCGAAGATCCGGTGCTTCTCTGCGGCGAAGTAGCGACCTGCCACCTGCGCAAAGTGGAGGATGCGTCAGCCCAGAAGGACACGCAACTGTCAAAACTGACAGTTGAACCTTCGGCGCGACGGTAGCAGGATTGCATCTTGAAAAGGGTTCCGAAGAAGGACCAGGAGAAAGGCAGCATACAGCTATGGGAAAGAAGGACAAGGAGAAGAAAGGCAAGGAGAAGAAGAAGAAAAAAGGCCTGAAGCCTGAACACGAGAAGGAACGACAGGCGGCGGATGTTCGTTCAGGACAAACGACGGCCGAAGGGGAGCCAGCCAACGGAACCTACTCGGACGGCAATCCGCACGACGTGGTTCAGTACCTCGAGGCCAAGCTGATCTTGAAGCCGGATCGCTTCACCTCGGTGGACAGCTTCCGCGAGTTCGGCAGGCTGACGCAGCGCACGGCCAAGAAAGTGGGCGTAGGATTCATCGCCGACCCGCAGACCGGCCTGAGGCCGGAGATCCGGGAGATTACTTTCGGCGATACTCCGGACTTTCGTCTCTACAACAACGCTTTCATCTTGCGGCGGCGCATCTCTTACGTCGACGGGTTCCCGGTGGGCGACCCCGAGATCGTGTTTAAGTTCCGCCATCCGGACGAGCAAAAGGCCGCGGCGCTAGACGTGCGGCCCAATATTTCCGGGAAATACCGGATCAAGTTCAAAGCCGAGGCGCTGCCCCTCAAGGACCAGTTCGGTGGATATCGCATTCTGTATTCGCATAACTGCCAGTTTGGCTTGAGCCAGGTTCACGAGGCCGACAAGTCGTCGATCGTGACTCTTGCCAAGATATTTCCCGCCCTGGCCACTCTGAAGAAGTCCGATGACGAAAGGATCGGCCTGGTGAACGAAGGGATCGTGGAGGAGGTGCTGCTACCGCTCGGCAGTCTGGACTTCGGCAAGGGTATCGTGGCCAAGTGCGACGTGGCCCTGTGGCGCACTCGAGGCGAGCACATGCCTTTGGTGGGAGAATTTGCCTTCCAGGCCAGGTTCGAGCGGAGAGACGAAGTCCACCAAAAGGTAAAGAAGCTCGCCGAGCAGTTCTTTATTTCGCTGCAGTACGACGTCAAGGACTGGATCTCGCTGGGCTCAACCAAGACAGGAATGGTCTACCGCCTGAAAGGCAACCCACCTCAAGGCCATGAGTGACCGTTTCTCCGAGCCATAGTCGGGGAAGCCACCCCCGCGGCAGAGCATAAGAAGGAGACGCTGGGTTGGGTTCTGTCACCACCTAGTCCGGATGAGGAACGCTCGTGAAGAATTACTTGCGTGCCATGAAGAGCGACCCGGTCGGCCTTCACTACGCCGTGAGGATTCTCCTTGGAGGGACTGCCCTTTGGTTGCTGCTCAAGTACTTCGCGGACACCAATCCGATTTGGGCCATCAGCTCGATGATTGCGTGCACCGAACCGCAACTACAATCGACGCGCATCAATTTCCAAGCCCGCATTGCGAATACGTGCATCGGCGGGGCCGTGGGACTGGTCTTCGTTCTCATCGCGGGTCCAAGGCATCATGTGGTGCTTCCACTCGCCCTCGGTGCCACGGTGTTGGTCTCTTCGTATGTTTTCCAGGTGCCGAGGTACTGGCGCATCGCACCCACCACCGCCGCCCTCGTGGTCGCCTCCAGCTTGGAGCGTGAGTCAAGAAGGATAGGCATCGAGGTGAGTTTCCACAGGGTGGCCGAGGTCATGCTGGGTAGTTTTATGGCCGTCGTGGTCGCGTTCGTTATGGCCAGGATTTGGGAGCCGCCGGCTGCGAAAGCCGAAGGGGGGCCGGCCAAGTCCTGAAAGATACTACAGAGCGATCGGATGTGCGGCCTCCGAAATAAGCCCTGGGCACATCCTGGCGACAAACCTGCAAATCGGGCGCGAATCGCTCACCCATCGATCATGCTTCGCATCCGGTCCCAGATGCGGGCGGGATCTTCCCGAGGAGACCACCACTAGCAGGCTGATGCGAGCCTCTCCGCCTCGGACGGGGAGGCGCATTTCGACCATTGCTCGCGAAGGTAGTTGTCGGTCATCCCGGCAATGTAGTCGCAGATCACGCGGTGGGCGGGTTCGGCCCGAGTCTTGGCGAAGTAGGCGGCCGGCAGCCGGCGCGGCTTCCCGGCGAAGTAGTCGAAGAGTCCTTCCACCAGACGGGCGATCACCTTGCGCTCGCGGTCGACGGCGGGGTGCTGATAAAGGCGGCGATGGAGAAATTCCTTGAGCCGCCGGTTTTCGGCGCCCACCGTGCGGCCAAAGCCCACCAGCCTCGACTGCGACCGCCGGACGTCCCCGACGCTGCGGATGCCCCGCTCCGCCACCCGGGCGCGGGTGGAATCAATCAGGTCGGTCACCAAAGCGTCCAGCATGGCCTTCAGGGCTTCGTCGAAGCGCAGCTTCTCGGCGGCCTCCGGGTAGCGGCGTTCGGCCCGGCGATAGAAGCGCTCGAAGAGCGGCACGTCCTGCCGGATCATCTCCAGGGTGAGCAGCCTGGCCTCGTAGCCGTCATCGAGGTCGGCGGTGTTGTAAGCGATCTCGTCGGCGAGGTCGATCAACTGCGCCTCGAGTGGCGGCTGCTCGGTCAAGCGGTACTCGCCGAGCTCGGGATACAGGGCTGGATCGTACTGCCGCGAGTGCTTGATGATCCCCTCCCGCACCTCGAAGGTCAGGTTAAGCCCGGGGAAAGCGGCATATTTCTGCTCAAACCGCTCCACGATGCGCAGGGCGTGCAGGTTGTGATCGAAACGCTCGCCGTAACGCTGCATCAGGCGGTCGAGCGCGGTCTCGCCGGTATGGCCGAAGGGCGGATGACCCACGTCGTGGACCAGCGCCAACGCTTCCGCCAAGTCGGCGTTCAGCCCCAGCGCCGCCGCCACCGTCCGGCTGATCTGGGTCACCTCCAGGGTGTGGGTCAGCCGCGTGCGGAAATGGTCCGAGTAGCGACGGGAGAATACCTGGGTCTTGCCTTCCAGCCTCCGGAAGGCGCGGGCGTGAATGATCCGGTCGCGGTCCCGCGCGTATTCGTCGCGATAGGGATGCGGCGGCTCAGGATAGCGGCGGCCCTGCGTCAGCTCCGCCCGCATGGCGTAAGGGGCGAAGCCACGAAGCAGAGGGGGCGCGGCGGGGCGCCGGCCTCGGGCAGGTCCGGTTTTGATCGCGCCGGCGCGGCCTGGCATAGATTCATCTTATCGCTGCGGACGCGGCGGTGACGAGTACTCCCGGGGTATGGCTGGGTCCCTGTACAAGCTCGTTCGGAGCCCTTCGTCCTAGATGGCCCGGCCGCAAGCCATAACGACCCCAGCCCCGAGGGTCCCAGAACAGGGGCCCTAGTCAGTGCGCAACGCTTCTGCGGGAGAAATCAGGCTCGTCCGGAGCGCCGGAACAAAAGAAGCGAGCAAGGCGGAGAGCCCTAGCGCCAGGACGGCAGCCAGAATCACGGCGCCATTGTAGGGGTTCATTCCGTAAAGTTGGCTACCGAGGAATCGCCCCGCTGCCAGAGCAAGCGGAAATCCAACCGCCAGGCCGATCGCGACCAGCGCCAATGCGCCTCGAACGACCAACCGGCCTGCCTCGAAACGCGTAGCGCCGAGCGCCATCCGCACTCCGATTTCGTTCGTCCGGCGTCCTGCATTGTAGGCGGTGACTCCGTACAGTCCGATCGAGGCGAGCAGCAGCGATAGAAGTCCGAAGAACGAGGTGAGCTGCGCAATCAGGCGCTGCTGGCGGAATTGGCCGGCCACCTGCTCACTCAGAGGCTGGACCGAAATAATCGGCAGACCCGGATCGACCGAGGACATGGCTTGGCGGAGCCGCTCAGACGAGATGGCGGCTCCCGGCCGGGTCGCGATCACAACATCGTGGAGGAAGTGCGAGCCCGGATCGGGATCTCTCTGGCCATTCGCGAAGACGTCGTACTGCGCCGCTGGCAGAAAGAACATCGGTCCGATCGGCTTGTCGAAGTCGAAATCCAGATACCGGGCGTCCTGGGCTATGCCGACAATTTCGTACTGATGCGACGATCCTGCAACCGTTCCCGGACGTCCGAAGTACCTTCCGGTGGGATCTTCTTTCGGGAAGAACTTGCGCGCGAAGGCCTCATTGATTACCACCACGTGCTGAGAAGTGGCTGTATCCTGCTCGGAAATGGCGCGTCCTCTGAGGATCACATTCCCAACGGCATCGAAAAATCCCGGCGTGACTCGATCCCAGAATGCGAAGTTATCGTCGTGAGGGCCCGGAGCCGGATGGCCATCGATCCAAACGCTGCCCCCCCAATTGCTCCCGCTTTGCGGCGAATTCAGGCAGACAGACACTGCCGACACGCCCGGCAGGCTCGAGAGTGAATCATGAATTCGCGCGTAGAGGGTTGTGAGTTGGTCTGTGCGATAGCCGGCGAGCCGGGGATTGATGCTCACAATTGTGCGGCCTTCCTGGACGAAGCCGAATTTTTGATGTTCGAGATTGTGCAGAGCCGCGATGAGCAGTCCCGAAGCTGTCAGCAGGACCATGGAGAGCGCGGCTTGGAAAACCATCAGCGCTTTGCGAGGCAGCGAGCCCGTTCGGACGGTGGAACGGCCGGCGCCTCGAAGTGCCTCGATGGGATCGACGCGCGTGGTCATCCAGGCGGGGGCGATGCCGAACGCGATTCCCGTGAGCAGCGAAACTGTGAGCGCGAACGTCAGTACAGGCCACGATGGCGACGCGCTGATCGGTACGCCTCCGAGACCCGGAACGCGAGGGAATACAAGGTTCAAAATGAGCTCGGTGCCGGCAAAGGCAACCGCGAGGCCCGCCGCGCCTCCCGCGATTCCAAGCAGGATGCTCTCGGTGAGCGCCTGCCGCACCAGTCGCCCTGGCCGCGCCCCTAAAGCCATGCTCAGCGAGATCTGCTTCCGTCTCTCCATGCCGCGAACCAGCATAAGATTCGCGACGTTGGCGCATACGATGAGAAGCACAAATCCGGACACCATCATCAGGATCTGAAGCCAGTGCTCGTACTGGTCGCGCATGCTGGTGATGCCGGCGCCGCCCGGCCTCAGGAACAGGGTCTGCTCGGCGAATTTCGCCCGATCGTTGGCGCTCATGTCAGCCCAGTGCGAATGCAGCCATTGCTTGAGCTCCACCCGCATATCGGCTTCGATCGAGCTAGGCGTCACGCCTGGGCGTGCGCGGCCGATCAAGTCCAGCCAATAGGTATCGACCTTGTTCAGATCGGCGTCCGCCTCGACCACCGGTTCGGTGTTGAGCGGCAGAAAGAAGTCGGGTGGAATGCTCCGCAGACGATCGCCAAAGAAAGCCGGCGGACTGATTCCCACCACTGTAAAAGACTTGTCATCGACGCTGAAGGCGCCGCCGATGACGGACGGATCGGATCCATACCGTTGCTGCCACAATCGGTAGCTCATCACCGCGACGGGTGGAGCACCAGCTCGATCGTCGGCGGCGGTCAAGAGCCGCCCGGCATACGCCTTCATGCCGAACATGGTGAAGTAATTGCCCGAAACGAACTCGCCTGGATAGCTTTGGGCTGACTCCGAGCTGCTCGCCCGTCGGACACCAAAGAGTGACCCACCTGCCTGGAACGCCGCCAGCTCCGCAAAGCCCTGAGCGTTGTCCCGGAAGTGCTTGTACAGGTCGTAGGAGAAAATCGAAAACTCTTTCTCCTGGCTGTAACCTCCCCAATAGCAGCAACGGGCTTCTCTTCCCAAACGGTATAATTCGGCGGGATTCGCGACGGCCAGCGACTTCAGCAGAACGGCGTGCACCAAAGTAAAGATCGAAGTGGTCGCACCAATGCCCAGCGCCAGCGTGAGGACAACCGTGACCGTGAACGCAGGAGACCTCCGCAAGCGGCGCAACGCGTAACGGGTATCCTGCAAGAGGGTATCGAAGAGCAGCAGTCCCTTCTGCTCGCGATAGTCTTCCTTGATCGACTCCACCGCTCCGAACTTCAGCACTGCCTGGCGGCGCGCTTCATCCGGAGACAAGCCGGCGCTAAGATTGGCCTCAATTTGAAAAGCGAGATGTTCCTCGATCTCCGCTCGCAGCCGTTCTTCATCTCGTTGGGTGCTCACCCCGGAAGTGAGCCGCTTAACGAATCGCCTTAGCTTCTTCATTCCAGATCCTCCGCTCGCACGGCAAAGAACCGGGCAATGATGGCCGCTGTCTGGTCCCAGTCATGTTTTTCGGTCTGCAGTTGCTTGTGTCCCTGCCGTGTCAGGCGGTAGAAACGGGCGCGGCGGTTATGTTCCGAGACGCCCCAACCCGAGGCAATCGAGCCCTCCTGCTCCAGCTTTAAAAGAACCGGATACAGGGTGCCTTGATTCAGCGCCAGCAGGTCTCCGCTGATCTGCTCAATCCGACGGGCGATACGGTAGCCGTGCATCGGCCCCAGAACGTCCAGGGTCTTGAGCACCATCAGCGCCAAGGTACCCTGCAGAACGTCCTTCTTTTCCTTCTTCTCGTTCATTGGCTTTCCAACAGGAAATTATGACACACTCTCATTGGGAAAACAACAGGAGGGCCTCGATTGGTGGCAGTCGCCTCAAAACCCGTACAGCTTGGCCGGGTTGTCCACCAGGATCTTCCGGCGGACGGCGGGGTCGGGCGCCCAAATCGCCAGCTGGTTGAGGAGGCGTCCGTCGTCGATCTGCAGCAAAGGCGTCACGTCGGTGGGCCGGCCGCTGGGAGGCCGGGCGGTGTTGGGATGGGGCCAGTCGGTGCCCCAGAGGACGCGATTCACATTGGCCGCGATCAAGGCTCGGGCCAGCGGCGCCACGTCGGGATAATCCGGAGCCTGCTTCGAGGCGCGATACGCGCCCGAGAGCTTCACGTAAGCCCTGCCGGACTCAACCAGGGCCACGAGATCCGCGAAACCCGGCTGCCCAACGCCGAGCGCCGCCTGCGCCCCGCCGAAATGATCGAACACCACCGGGACTGGCGAGTCCTGCATGGCATCCCTGAGGCCGGAAATGAGCCCTAGGGTCGCATACATCTGGATATGCCAATGACGGCTCCTGACCCGGTCAATGGCCATCTCGAACTGCCGGCGAGCGACGAGGGGATCAACCCCGCCGGCGGTAACCAGATTCAAGCGGATGCCTCGCACTCCGGCCGCCGCCATGGCCTCGAGATCGCTCTCGGGCGTCTTCTCGTCGATCACCGCTACGCCGCGGGCGGTGGCCCCGCGCGCCTTCATGCCGAAGAGCGTGGCCGAGTTGTCGGTCCCATACACGCTGGGGGTCACGATCACGACGCGTTCGATGCCCAGGGCGCGAAGGAGGGCCGCCATTTCCTCGGGTAACGCTGTCTCCGGGGTGTAGGTGCGATGGGGCGAGTAAGGGAACTGGTCCGGGCGGGCGAAGATGTGAGTGTGGCAGTCGCAGGCGCCGGGCGGGACCTGAAATCTTACCGGCGTCTGGGACTGAGACGCTTTGGCACAGCTCATCCGATCACGCAACAGGGCTCCCGCCACGAATGCTCCGATCAAGGCCTTGCGTCTTGTCACCATAGCCATGAGCCCCATCACAACTCGTCCATAACGTCCACCTTCCCGAAACCGCTCGCGCGCAGGAGTTGGTTGAGCTTCGGGACATCCTGTTTCTTAATGACGTCCCAGGCGGCGCGCGCGGCATAGAGCTTATCCTGCGCCTCATGTGCGCCCGTAACGCAGGCTGCGGTGGGAGCGGCGTCGGCGCCGTCGGCGGCGGCAAAGACCTGGGTGAGCGCGCTCAGGATGCGTGCAACATCGCCCGGCGCAGAACCGGCATCCGCCGTCTCGCCACGCGGTCCGGTCCGGCCGCTAAGCTGACGGACCTTGCCGGCGAGCGCGTCAACCTGCGCGCTGAGGTCTCCGGTCGCAGGCTTGCCTTGCAAGGATCTACTGAGCGCCTCGAGCTTGTCATAAGCGTCACGGACGGCGCGATTCAGGTTGCGCGCGTTCGTCAAGGCCCCGATTACTTGCTGCTGGAACCTGAACTGACTCTCAAGATCGGCCCTCGAAGTTTTCACCCTCGGGTCGAGTTCCACCTTCAACGGCTGGACCGAGCTGCGCCCATTCACTGTGAGCCGCACCTGGTAATCCCCTGGCAACACCATCAGACCGCGCGGAGAAAAGAAATCGGCGTCTCCGCTCGTCGGCGGAGGCGGATAGCGCAGATCCCAGACAAAGCGGTTCATGCCCGCCTTCTTCGTGAGCACGGCGGGATGCTGCAGCCAGTTGGCAGTCACCACCGGCGGCCGTAGCGTCTGGGCGGGCTTGTCCGCGCTGGAGAACTGGCGGACCGGGCGGCCGCCAGCGTCCAGAATCTCGATCCGCACGTCGCCGGAGGGCTCGGACCGCAGCTCGTAGTCGATCACGGCTCCCGCCGGCGGGTTCTGACCGGCGGGCTCCTCGGCGGGCAGCGGCGTGCCGTCGAACGGCCGCGGGCGCAGCCGGATGGCCGGTGCGGGCTTGAGCAGATACGCGTCGGCAGCCGCCACCTGGGCGTTCAACTGGCGCAGCGGCGTGACGTCATCCAAAATCCAAAACGACCGTCCGTGAGTGGCCGCGACCAGGTCGTCGCCATGCACGGCCAGATCGTGAACCGGCGCGGCGGGCAGATTCAGCTGCAGGCTCTGCCAGCGGTTGCCATCGTTGAAGGAGACCAACACCCCGCTCTCGGTGCCCGCGTAGAGCAACCCCTGGCGCTCGGGATCCTCGCGCACCACGTGAACATAGCTGCCCTCCGGAATCCCGGCGGCCGCTTCGGTCCATGTGGCGCCGTAGTCGTGCGTGCGCAGGATGTGCGGAAGGTCGTCGTCCAGCCGGTGGCGGTCGATGGCCGCGTAAGCCGAGCCCGGGTCGAAATGCGAGGCCTCGATCAGGCTCACCCTGCTCCAGGGGCCGAGACTGGGCGGGGTGACATTCTTCCAGGTCTTGCCGCCGTCGCTGGTCAACTGAATTAATCCGTCGTCGGTGCCCGCCCAGATTTCTTCGGCGTTGAGCGGCGAGGGCGCAATGGTGTAGATCACGCCACAGCCGGTAACTTTCTCGAAATCCGCCGGACCGCCCTCCGGCGGCGGCTGGGGCCCGGCGGCAGGCCGGGTGAGATCGGAGCTGAGCGCCTGCCAGCTCGAACCGTCGTCCAGACTCTTCCAGAGCACCTGCGAACTGAAATAGAGAGCCTGAGGGTCTCGGGCCGAAAAGACCAGCGGGGAGGTCCAGTTGAAGCGGAACCCGTCGCCCGGGTGACAGCCCGGCGGGCGGCCGTAGCTTGAGGCGCGACCCACGGACGGCTGGATGTTCTGTTCCTGGCTGGTGCTCCTCCAGAGCCTGCCGAGGTTGCCGAAAGTATCGCCGCCGAGCACCAGCTCCGGGTGCACCGGGTCGGGAGCGATGTATCCGGCTTCCCCTCCTGCCGTAGGCTGCCAGTCCCGCGAGCTGATCTCGCGAGCGTCGCTGCGGCTCAGGATCTCCACGCTGCCCGAATCCTGCTGCGCGCCGTAGAGGTGATAGGGAAACTGGTCGTCGGTCTTGACGTGGTAGAGCTGCGCGGTGGGCTGGTTGTACCAGGAGCTCCAGGTCTCGCCGCCGTCCACGCTCACCCCGGTCCCCTGGTCACTGGCCAGGATCATGCGCCTGGAGTCGGCCGGATTGATCCACAGGAAATGGTAGTCGTCGCCGCCCGGCGACCCCTTGAAGGGCGCGAAGCTGGCCCCGCCGTCCAGGGATCGATAAAGAGCCGTGTTGCCGACGTAGACCGTGTCGGCGTTCTGAGGATCAACGAAGACGCCGCCGAAATACCAGGCGCGCCCGTCGATCCGCGAGTCAGCCGAGACGTGTTTCCAGGTCTGGCCGGCATCGTCGGACCGGTAGAGGCCGCGATCGCCCGCTTTGGCGGTGTCGATCAGCGCATAGACTCGCCGGCCGCCCGGCGCCACCGAGATTCCGATGCGGTGAAGCTCGCCTTCAGGAAGGCCGTTGCCGCCCAACTGGGTCCAATGAGCGCCGCCGTCGGTGGACTTGTAGAGCCCGCCGCCTGGTCCTTCGATCGGCCCGTAGACGCTCCAGGGCGGACGCCGCGCCTGCCAGAGCGAGGCATAGATGATCTGCCCTGTCTCAGGGTCGGCGCCCAGGTCCACCGCGCCCGTGTTTTCATCCTTGTAGAGCACCTTCTGCCAGGTGTCACCGCCGTCAGCAGAGCGATAGACGCCGCGCTCGCGGTTCGGTCCGTAGGGATGCCCGAGGGCCGCCACCAGGACCACGCGAGGGTCGTGAGGGTCCACCAGGATGCGGCCGATCGCTCGCGTCTCTTCCAGACCGATGTGCCGCCAGGTGCGGCCGGCGTCGACTGACTTGTAGACGCCGTCCCCGAAAGAGATGTCGGACCGCATGTCCGCTTCCCCGGTGCCAACGTAGATCACGTTCGGATCCGAGGGTGCCACCGCGATGGCGCCGATCGAGGAGACCGGCTGGCCGTCAAAGATGGGCCTCCAGGTGATCCCGCCGTTGGTGGTTTTCCAGACCCCGCCCGCCACCGCGCCGAAATAGTAGGTGTCCGGCTGGCTTGAGACGCCCGTCGCTGTGATCGCGCGCCCGCCGCGAAACGGTCCGACGAGGCGCCACTTGAGCGCGGAATAGAGGCTCGCATCGATCGGGGAGTCCGTCGAAGCCCCAAACCCGGAGAGCACCGCCGCCCACAGTCCCATGAGAACGAGGATGACCTTTCTTCGACAACTCCGTGGCTTGACCATAGCGGCGCAGTATACACCAGCCCACTGTCGCGGGTGTCAGCGCCCGAGGCCATCTCGGCGACCGGGCATCGGGTCGATTTCTTGCGAGGCTTGCCCGAGCTAAGCGATTGACTCGCCACCGCGATGAAACTACGATAACGCCTGGCCAATCGGGGCTCGCGCCGGTTCGGCGGGGGACGCTGATTCCGGGAGGAGATGAACCATGTGGAACGAATTCAAGACCTTCATCATGCGGGGCAACGTGATGGACATGGCGGTGGGCATCATCATCGGCGCGGCCTTCGGCAAGATCGTGACTTCGCTGGTGAACGACGTCATCATGCCGCCCATCGGGTTGGTGCTGGGTCACGTCGATTTCTCGAACCTCTACATCAGCCTCTCCGGACAGCATTACCCGACTTTGGCCGACGCCAAGGCCAACCATGGGGTCACCATCGCTTATGGCTCCTTCCTGAACACGATCATCGAATTCCTGATCGTCGCTTTTGCGGTCTTCGTGCTCATCAAGTGGGTCAACCGCCTGATGCCGAAGTCGGCGCCGGCCGCCCCTCCGCCGGCTACCAAGGACTGCTCCTTCTGCAAGACCGCCATCCCCGTAGCGGCCACCCGCTGCCCCAATTGCACGTCCCAGCTTGGCGGAGCCTGACCCGGGGCGCTGCCAACCGCACCCGGCCGGGTTGGCTTGCCGGATGAGCCAGATGATTGAGAGTCGCGATCTGCCCCGTGGGGTACCTTCTTCCACTGGCGAGCCTGATCGCGGATGTCTCACGAATCGGCACGTTTTCGGCAAGTCATTTATTGTCTGTAACATTCCGGCTTCGTTGGTAAGCCATCGTTGCTCACGGGCGAGCTCCGGCCGCGGTCGCCGGAGCTGCCAAGCTCGATGTCCATCGGGGAAGGGAGATACGTCGCCGTTCCTCCCCGCCCGGCCCACTACGCTTTATGAGGCGCCAGGCGGTATAAGCCATCTTGTCAGATCGAGATTGGACGGTGGCGACGCTGGAGCCAGACCGGCACAATTATTTTAGCGCCGTGTTTTGTTGAGGTTAGGACGTAAGGTGGCGCGGGAAGCCGTAAGAGGGCCAGAAGAGTGAATCAAATTTGCACACTGTGAGCTTTCTCCTTACCGGGTCCGGCCGATCTTCCGAGCCCCGGGCCGATTTTCACGTAAACGGGCGCTGAGGCCGCGGACCGCCGGCCCCAACCTGCCGCGCAACCTTCCGCTCGTTGTAGAATAAACAATGGTGCGCAAAATCCTTCTTCTTATTCTGGCCTTTGCCGGCCTGTTCGACGCCGCCTACCTGCTGTGGGTGTACACCTCGCCGTCTCACCCCATGGTCTGTCTGGGCACCGGCTGCGACGTGGTCCGTGCCAGCCGGTACTCCCATCTCTGGGGACATTCTTTGCCCGCTTACGGCATCGCCATGTACCTGGCGCTGCTCATCGTGGTCTTCGTGCAGCCGTGGCTCAGTTCGGTGGGCGCGCGCCGGCTGGCTCAGTTGGCGGTCGTGGTGATGGCGGCGGGCGGTTTTGGCTTCTCCCTTTACCTCACCGTGTTGGAGGCGCTTGAGATTCACGCCTGGTGCGCCTGGTGCGTCGGATCAGCGATCTTCGTCACGCTGATTCTTGTCCTATCCCTCTGGGATCTGGTCGCCTCCCCGCCGGGAGCGCCCGGCCGTCCGCAGGCGCTGGAGACCCCGGGCGAGAGCGCGATTTTGCGCCGGCGATTCGTCCGGGTGGCGGCGCTGCTGGTCGTTGGGGGGGGAATTGCCTACCGCTACCTCACCACCCGCCCCCCGGAGCTTCCACAGGCGCGCACCGCCTCGGCCGATGTTCTCGATCAGCATCTCGTCCGCCCCGACAGTCACTGGACCGGCAATCCGAACGCGCCCGTCACCGTGGTGGAGTTCGGGGACTTTGAGTGCCCGGCGTGCGGCGCCGCGCAAGCGGTGGTAGAAGAGATGCTTGATCAATACGCAGGCCGCATCCGCTTCGTCTTCCGCCAGTTTCCCTTGAACACGATTCATCCTTACGCCGAGACGGCGGCGGAGGCGAGCGAGTGCGCGGCCCAGCAGGGCAAGTTCTGGGAGGCGGACCGGATGTTTTACGCCCGGCAGGACGACCTGACCGAGCCGGCGCTGGTCCGCTACGCCGGCGAGATGGGCCTCGAGAGCCAGCGCTTCGAGCAGTGCCTGATCGACGGTACCGGCAAGGCAGCCATCCAGCAGGACGTCGCGGACGGCAAGGCGGTGGGAGTCGACCGCACGCCGATGTTCTTTGTGGGCCACCAAATGCTCGTGGCGCCGCAGTTCAGCCAGCTGGCGCAGGCTATCGACCAGCAGCTCGCCTCCAAGGGCCCAGGGTCCGCAACCGCGGCGGCCGCCGGCGCAACGGGCTTCGGATCGTTTGGCAGCTCGAGGGCGGCCAATGCCTTTACGGCATCGACAGGCTCCGTGCCTGCCTGCAGCGCCGATGAAGCCAACCAGCAGCAGGCCACGCTGATTCGCACGCCCGAGGCCCAGCAACTCGTCCAGTCCGATCCGAAGGCGGTAGCGATCGACGTCCGGCCGGCCAGTCAGTTCGCCGAAGGGCACCTGCCGGGCGCGCTGAGCATCCCGGTGGACCAGATCGAAGCGCGCGCTGCAACCTTGCCCAAGGACAAGATCCTGGTGCTCTACGAAAGCGGAAAATCGGGCGCCGCCGCTTCGGACGTCTGCGCGGTCAGCCGCGCCGCCGCCCGCATCCTGCTGGCCCACGGCTTCGACTTCGCCAAGGTGAAGGTCTATCAAGACGGGCTCGCAGGTTGGGAAAAGGCAGGCCTGCCGATTGGAAAATAGTTGGGTAGTGCGAAGTAGTTTCTAGCCTACGGTTGGAGTCACCATGCTCTGGCATCTGCTTGCCCTGGCAGCTTTGCAATCGCGTACGGCGGCTATACCAGTCAAAACACGCGTGCAACCGAGTCTAGCTGACAAGATTGACCGTGTGCGATCGTCAGTAGTCCAAATCGTAATCCGGCTCGAGGATCCGAATGCGCTGGTGCCTCCACAATGGAAGGACTGTTTCAAGGAGGCCCGGTGCGTAGCGGGAACTGGTTTCTTCATCAACCAAGCAGGCGATGTTGCGACCGCCGGGCACGTCGGGCTCTCTGTATCGCAGGTGCTTCAGGACCTCCGGGCGAGAGGTGTCTCGGCGACGGCTCTTATGAGCGTCCCATATCCGAATCTTGATGTACACGGAAAAGGCGTTTCCGGCGAGATAGCACTCAACTTTCAAGAGTACCCAATCAAACCGCGTGCCCAAGACATCGCGCGTGATCTTTTTGTCTATTCGCCTGCCCGCAACAATCCCTTCACGGATCACGCCGCGCTTTTCGGTGTGAAGGACAAGGGTTTCCAGTTGTCTCCTCAAGTTGCCCCGATAGCGCCCGCCCGTGTCCGTGATGGCGACGACATTTTGGCCTGCGGATTTCCACTCGGTTCCGATGCGTTGATCTCCACGGTGGGACATGTCGCGGCATCATGGGCGCGGGAAAACCTCCTTACCGCCAGGAACAACGGAATCTCTGAGGAGTCGGATGTCTACAACTTAGACTTGCGAACCAATCCTGGAAACAGTGGCGGACCGGTCTTCCGGCTCAGCGACCAGAGTGTCATCGGCGTCGATGTGGAGGTCAGAACCGCTGATGGCGGCTCTTCTGAAGGAGTAGCTGTCGCAGTTCCCTCGAAATACCTTGTCGAGTTACTCAAAAGCAGCGGCATCGAGTGGCGAGAAGCTTGGTCTCCACAGGCAGGTAAGAGTTAAGTAAGAAGTCTTTTGCAGGGTCGCCTCGGTCGAGTCGCTTTGGGAGCGGCGGGCGAAGGAAACACCACATCGGAGTAGCCCAACGCGAGCCTTCGTTTGTAGAGTCGGGATCGGTGAGCATTTGCCTGCTAGGGCGCGTTCCTTTGTTCCAGCCGAGCCGAAGCGCCGCCTGGCGCTTGCCCTTCCTGACTAGGAGGACCTAGGGGTCGCGCCGCGCCCTTCGCGCCGCAATAGTAGGTTTGGAAGGTGAAAATCTTTCTCGACGACATTATCGCCGCCCGCCGCGCCCGTCTGGAAGTGAGGAAGGCGGAGGTCCCGCTGGATCGGGTCCGGGCGACTGCCGCCCAGCGGCTGGAGTGGGCCTCGGAGCGGCGTGACTTCGCGGCCGCCCTCGCCGGCCCGGGCCTGGGCGTGATCGCCGAGTTGAAGCAGGCGTCGCCCTCGCGCGGAGTGCTCCGCTCGGACTACCGTCCGCGCGAAATCGCGCCCGCCTATGAGGCTGGGGGCGCGGTAGCGCTCTCGGTGCTCACCGAGGAGCAGTTCTTCCAAGGTTCGCTGACCGACCTGCAGGAGGCGCGCGAAGCCTCCCGGCTTCCGCTGCTGCGTAAGGACTTCATCCTGGAAGCCTACCAGGTCTACGAATCGGAGGCCGCGGGCGCCGACGCTCTCTTGCTCATCGTGGCCGCCCTCGACGATGATACCCTGCGAGCCCTCATCGATCTCACCGGCCAGCTCGAGATGGCAGCGCTGGTCGAAGTGCACAACCAGGAGGAGGTCGGACGGGCGATGGCCGCCGGGGCGCGCATCATCGGGGTGAATAATCGCGACTTGAAGACCTTCGAAGTGGATCTGGAGACCTCTTTGCGCTTGCGGCCCCTGATCCCGGCCGGCGTTCTGACCGTCAGCGAAAGCGGCATCGGAAGCGCCATTCACCTCGACAGGCTGCGGGCGGCCGGCTTCGACGCGGTCCTGATCGGCGAGCGTCTGATCACCCAGCCCGACCCCGGGCGCGCGCTCGAAACGCTTTTGGAACGTCAGAAGCCAGAAACTAGAAACTAGGAAGAAGCATGGCGCCTTCTAGTTTCTGGCTTCGACTTTTGCATTATGCTGACCCGGGTCAAGATCTGCGGCATCACACGCTCTGAGGACGCCGCGCTCGCGGTCGATCTCGGCGCCGCGGCCTTAGGGTTCAACTTCTATCCCCGCTCGCCGCGCTATATTACGCCCGAGGCGGCAAGAGCGATCGTCCGGGGCGTGCCCCCGCTGGTGATGGCGGTGGGGATTTTCGCCGACGAGACTTCCGGCGCGGCCGTATCGAACGTAGCGCGGGCAGCCGGTGTCACCGCCATTCAGCTCCACGGAGCCGGCATCGAGAACGGATTCGACTGGCCGCTGCCGCTGATCCGGGCGATCTCCGTCGACGAGGGCTTCGCGCCCGAGCGGTTGCAAGGGTTAAGGGCTGCGGCGGTCCTGCTCGATGCGCCTCACCCCGTGCTGAGAGGCGGCACCGGCCGGACGATCGACTGGGCCAGGGCTCGCGAGGCGGGCCGATTTGCGCGTATTATCCTGGCTGGCGGTCTTACCCCGGAAAACGTGGGCGAGGCCATCGAGCAGGCGCAGCCTTTTGCCGTCGATGTGGCCAGCGGCGTGGAAGCGACCCCCGGAGTGAAAGACGCTTCCAAGATGCGGGCGTTTTTCGCCGCCGTTCGCGAGGCCGACCAGCGGCTCGGCGCTGAGATGCCTGCCGGGCTCCGCTGAGACCAGAGCGGCCCCTAGCCGGACGAATGGAACGATGTCTACGATGAGCACTGCAGTCTTTCAAACTTGGCCCGATGCCCGCGGCCGCTTCGGTGAATTCGGCGGGCGCTACGTGCCCGAGACCCTGATGGGTCCGGTCGAGGAGCTCGACCGCGCCTGGCAAGCGGCTCGTCACGATCCCGCCTTTCAGGCGGAGCTCAGCCACCTGCTGCGCGACTTCGCGGGCCGGCCCACGCCGCTCTTTCACGCCAAACATCTGACGGAGCGCCTGGGCGGCGCCCAGATCTATCTCAAGCGCGAAGACCTGCTCCACACCGGCGCCCACAAGATCAACAACGCCCTCGGGCAGGGATTACTGGCCCGGCGCATGGGCAAGCGACGACTGGTGGCGGAAACGGGCGCGGGCCAGCACGGGGTGGCGACGGCCACCGTGGCGGCGCTGCTCGGGCTCGAGTGCGTGGTCTACATGGGCGAAGAAGACATGGCGCGGCAGGCGCCCAACGTCTTCCGCATGAGGCTGCTAGGCACCGAGGTGGTGGGGGTGAACGCCGGCTCGCGCACACTCAAGGACGCCATCAACGAGGCCATGCGCGACTGGGTGACGAACGTGGAGAGCACTCACTATCTGCTCGGATCGGTGCTGGGGCCGCATCCCTATCCCGAGATGGTGCGCGAATTTCATCGCGTGATCGGACAGGAGGCGCGCCGTCAGATCCTGGAAGTGGCGGGACGGCTACCGGACTGCCTTTTAGCCTGCGTGGGCGGCGGCAGCAATTCGATCGGCTTGTTTTATGACTTTCTGGGCGACGCCAGCGTCAAGATGGTCGGCGTGGAGGCCGGCGGTCGCAGTCTCAATCCGGGTGAGCACGCGGCCCGCTTCGCGGGCGGCCGGCCGGGCGTGCTGCACGGCACTCATACGTATGTGCTGCAGACGGAAGACGGCCTGGTGTCGACCACCCACTCGGTGTCGGCGGGCCTCGACTACCCCGCCATCGGACCCGAGCACGCCGCCCTGTTTCGCACCGGACGGGTGGAGTACCTGCCGGCGAGTGATGCCGAAGCGCTGGAGGCGGCGAAGCTCCTGGCCCGAACGGAAGGGATCATACCGGCCTTGGAATCGGCCCACGCGCTCGCCGAGGTGGTCAAGCGGGCGCCCGGCCTGCCAGTCGAGTCCATTGTGGTGGTCAACCTGTCGGGGCGCGGCGACAAGGACCTGGGGATCTTTCAATCGGCCGGCGTGCTGTAATCCTCTCTGTGCTCTCCGCGTCCTCCGTGGTGAGTCCGTTTGGGAGTCAGAGCACGGATTTACTACAGGGAATACGCAGCGCACAGAGAAAGAGAAGGCTTTGATGAATTCGACGGCGACCGTATCGCGGCTGGAGGGTTGCTTTCGTGACCTGCAGGCGCGGGGCCGGAAGGGCCTGGTGATTTACCTCACCGCCGGCGACCCCTCGCTCGAGGCCACCGGCGACCTGCTGGAGGCGATTGAGCAGGGGGGCGCCGACGTGATCGAGCTCGGGATCCCCTTCTCGGACCCGCTGGCCGACGGCCCGGTGATCCAGCGGGCGTCGGAGCGGGCGTTGCGCGGCGGCGCCACGCTGCGCAAGGTGATGGAGCGATTGCCGGTCTGGCGCGAGCGGCTGCGCGCGCCCATCGTGCTCTTCACTTACTTCAATCCGGTACTGCAGTACGGCCTGGAGGCCTTTGCGCGCAAGGCCCGAGAGGCGGGCGCGGATGCGGCGCTGATCGTGGATCTCACGCCCGAGGAGGCGGCGGACTATATCGCGGTGATGCGCGCCCAGAATCTGGACACGGTCTTCCTGGCCTCGCCCACCTCCAGCGACGAGCGTCTGCGCCGGGTGGCGTCGGCCTCGACGGGGTTTCTGTACCTGGTCTCCCGCACCGGGGTCACCGGCGAGCGCCAGCAGCTCTCAGCCGCCGTGGGGCCGCTGGTGGAGCGCGCCCGGCGCTTCACGTCGCTTCCGCTGGCCGTGGGCTTTGGCGTGTCGACGCCGGCACAGGTCCGCGAGGTGCAGGCTCTGGCCGACGCGGCCGTGGTGGGCAGCGCCGTGGTCCACGCCATCGAAGATCGCTACTCGAAAGGTGGCGCCGCGGCCTTGCGTGACTACGTTCGATGGCTTAAGGCAGATCCACAGACACCGCTTTCGCAGATCACAGGTGAATCCGCGTAACCCGCAACAGAAAAATATGGGCGAACTCGAGGACTGGCGAAAACGCATCGACGAGATCGACGAGCAACTGGTCAAGCTGCTCAACGACCGCGCGCAGTGCGCGGTGGAGATCGGACACCACAAGAAGAAGAGCCATCAGCCGGTTTGGCAGCCGGAGCGGGAGCTCGCCATTCTACGGCACGTGGAGGAATCGAACCGCGGGCCGCTCGACGACGCCGCCATTCGCAGGCTCTTTGAGCGCATCATCGACGAGGCGCGGTCGCTCGAGCGGCATACCATAAGCGAGAAAAGCGGGGGAACGGCTTCGAAGGACGATCCCGAAGCGGGCGGGCGGCAGGGTGGGAAGGAGTAAGCAGGCATGATTGTCGTCATGCAGGAGGGGGCGAGCGAGGAGCAGATCCAGGCGGTCATTCGCAACCTCATGGATCAGGGTTTTGACGTGCATCGCTCCACAGGCGCCGTGCAGACCGTGCTCGGCGGTGTGGGCGCCAAGACCGATTTTGACACCCGAGTGGTGGAATTGATGGACGGCGTGCAGGAGGTGCACCCCGTCGTGGCGCCGTATAAGCTCGCCAGCCGCCACTTCCGCCCCGAGGGAACGGTGGTGGATCTCGGCCGGGGCGTGAAGGTGGGCGGCCAGCAGGTGGTGGTGATGGCCGGTCCCTGCAGTGTGGAGAGCCTGGAACAGATGGAGGCCATCGCCCAGCTTGTTTCCCGGCTCGGGGTGCGGGTGATGCGGGGCGGCGCCTTCAAGCCGCGTACCTCGCCTTACTCCTTCCAAGGCCTCGGAGTGCGCGGGCTCGAGGTTTTTCGGCAGGTGGCCGACCGATACAACATGGTGGTGGTCTCGGAGGTGATGGACCAAACCCAGATCCCGCTCGTGCTCGACTACGTGGACGTGCTGCAGGTGGGCGCTCGCAACATGCAGAATTACAACCTGCTGAAGGAACTCGGTAAGGTCAGTAGACCGGTGCTGCTGAAGCGGGGAATCGCGGCCACTATCGAAGAGCTGCTGCTTTCGGCCGAATACATCATGTCGGGCGGCAATTACAACGTCATCCTGTGCGAGCGCGGCATCCGCACCTTTGAGAGCGCCACCCGCAACACCCTGGACGTCTCGGCCATTCCTGTTATCCAAAAGCTATCCCATCTGCCCATCATTGCGGATCCTTCACATGCCACTGGCCGTCGCGACAAGGTGCTGCCCATGGCGCGGGCGGCAGTCGCCGCCGGCGCCGACGGGATCCTGGTGGAGGTCCACCACGATCCGGATCGGGCTCTGAGCGACGGTCCCCAGGCGCTCTTTCCGGAGCAGTTTGAGCAACTGATGAAGCAGCTGCGGGTGATCGCGGCCGCGGTGGATCGGACGCTGTAAGAGTGAGTCGCCTCGCCTGGGATCTCGACATGGACGCATCATCCAGCCCCTTTCAACGCGTCGCGATTGTCGGTGTCGGCCTGATCGGGGGCTCGTGGGGACTGGCCCTGAAACGTCACGGTTTCGTAGTGCGCATCGTGGGTTGTGACCGGCCGGAGGTTCTCGATCGGGCTCTTGAACTGGGCGCGATCGATGAAGCGCAGCCCGATCTGGCGGAGGCGGTGCGCGACGCCGGCCTCGTGATTCTAGCGGCTCCGGTAGCGGCCATCCTCGAGCAACTGCCTCAGATCAGGCGGGCTGCTGCGCCGCGCGCTGTCGTGACGGACACCGGCAGCACCAAGCGGGCGATCCTGGCAAAGGCGCGCCCGATCTTCGGGAAAGAGCCTCTCTTTCTGGGTGCACATCCGTTGGCGGGCAAGGAGAGGTCTGGAATCGAGAATGCGACTGCCAGCTTGTTCGAAGGCGCTCGATACGTGGTGACTCCGCTGGCGCCAAGCGATCTTGACGATGAACGCGCGGCGGCGTGGCTGGTGATAGTCCGGACGATCGGCGCAAGCCCGTTTGTGACCGACGCTGAGACCCACGACCGGGCCCTTGCCTTTCTGAGCCATCTGCCGCAGTTGGTCTCCACCGGGCTCGCCAGCCTGATCGCTGACGAAGCCCGCTGCCGTTCGCTGCCCCTGGAGCTGGCGGCCACCGGTTTTCGCGATATGACGCGCCTGGCCGAGAGCCCGTATCCGGTCTGGCGCGATATCTGCCTCACCAACGGCGACAACCTGCTGCCGGCGATCGAGGCGCTCATCCGTAAGCTGGAAGCCCTGAAAGCGCAGCTTGGCCAGGACGGCTTGAAACAGGAGTTTGATGAGGCTCATGAGCTGCGGGAGCGATGGAGGAAGACCAAGGGACCGTGATCGCCTGCGCCGACGCGGCTGAGTGAGCGCACGATCATTCAGCGGCCGAAGATGTCGGGGCAAGGAGCCGAGATGCTTGAAAGTGTCTTTGCCGTTCTGAGTTCGACGCCGGAGAAGCTGAGGCGCGAGCTTCAAGATCTGTCGCCGCGCGAGACCAAAGTCCGTCCCGCGCCGGACAAGTGGTCGGTGCGGGAGATTCTGGCGCACCTGGCCGACGTCGAGAGACACGGCATGCGGGCACGGGTAGAGACCATCGTTACCGAGGACCGGCCTGTCTTCGAACCGTTTGAACAGGACCGGCGGGCCATTGAGCTGCATTACGACCGGATTGACGCGCGCCAGTCCCTGGCCTCGCTCACCGCGCAACGCCGGGCCAATCTGCGGTGGCTTCGCAAGCTTCGGCCAGCGCAGCTGCGACGGACGGGAATTCATCGGTCGGTGGGCGAGGTCAGCGCCCTGGATTTTCTCTACGAATGGGCCTTTCATGATCTCGGTCATCTCAGGCAGATGATCGACGTGAAGCGCCACGCGCTTTACCCCCACATGGGGAACATGCAGAAGTTCTATCGTTTTGGCCAGTGACGGCGACTTGGCCCGCTGGCCATATGGGACACCAAGGGGAGCAGGTGAGTGAACAAGGTCTTTCCCAACGCGGACGCTGCGGTCGCGGATATCCTGGACGGCGCCACCATCATGGTGGGAGGCTTCGGACTCTGCGGCAATCCTGAGAACCTGATCGAGGCGGTCCGTCGCCGGGGCATCCGCCAGCTCACCGTGATCAGCAACAACGCGGGCGTCAACGGCTTTGGACTTGGCAAGCTGCTGGCCAGCCGCCAGGTCAGCAGGGTGATCGGCAGCTATGTGGGCGAAAATAAGCTCCTGGAGGAACTGGCGCTGAAAGGCGAGGTCCAGCTCGAGCTCAATCCGCAAGGCACGCTGGCGGAGCGTATTCGCGCGGCCGGAGCAGGCATCGCGGGCTTCTACACGCCCACGGGCGTGGGGACGGTGGTCGCTGACAGCAGAGAGGTGCGCAGCTTCGACGGCCAGCCTTACCTGCTCGAGCGCGCGCTGAAGGCCGACTATGCCTTCGTCAAGGCCTGGAAAGGCGACCGCTGGGGCAACCTCGTCTATCGCCGGACGGCGCGCAATTTCAATCCGGTGATGGCCACCGCCGCGCGGGTGACGATCGCCGAGGTGGAAGAACTGGTGGAACTCGGCCAGCTCGATCCCAACACCATCGTAACGCCCGGCATCTATGTGGAGCGGATCTTCCAGGGCACGAACTACGAGAAGCGCATTGAGAAGCGAACGGTGCGGAAGCGGGCCCCAGAGGTCCGAGAGAACCCGCGGCCGGAGAACCGTTGAGGGCAGGCGTGTCTCATGGACAAGCGTGAACAGATCGCACGCCGCGTCGCCCGCGAGCTCGGCGACGGCTACTACGTCAACCTCGGCATCGGCATCCCGACGCTGGTGTCGAACTTCGTTCCGCCCGGCATCGAGGTGATCCTGCAGTCGGAGAACGGCATGCTCGGTATCGGTCCCTACCCGTTCGAGGGCGACGAGGACCCCGACCTGATCAACGCCGGCAAGGAGACCGTGACCGAGATTCCCGGCACCTCGTACTTCTCGAGCGCCGATTCCTTCGCCATGATCCGCGGCGGGCACGTCGACCTGACCGTGCTGGGAGCCATGGAAGTGGACGAGCACGGCAACCTCGCCAGTTGGATGATTCCGGGCAAGGTCGTCAAAGGCATGGGGGGCAGCATGGATCTGGTGGCGGGCGCGAACCGCGTCATCATCGCCATGGAGCACACCACCCGAGACGAGCGCCCGAAGATCCTGAAGCGATGCACCCTGCCGCTCACCGGCACCGGCGTGGTGGATACCATCGTCACCGAGCTGGCGGTCATCGAGGTGACGCCCGAGGGTTTGCTGCTGAAGGAGATCGCCCCTGGCCTTAAGGTCGAAGACCTGCAACAGCTGACCGAGGCTGCCCTACGAGTGAGCCCCGACCTTCGCGCTTACGCCCTCTGACCCCAAAGACCTCGCGCCCTGTACCAGTTCTCCACGCAGCACCGTGACCGCCTTGCCGCCCAGCCGCACCCGCTCTCCTTCGAGCCGCACTCGCACCACGCCGCCGCGCGGGGAGGCTTGATAACCGGTCAACTCGCGGCGTCCCAGCCTCCCGGTCCAGAACGGGGCGAGCACGCAGTGGGCTGAGCCCGTGACCGGATCCTCGTCAATGCCGAAATTGGGGGCGAAGTAGCGGGAAACAAAGTCGTACTCCGGCGAGGCCGAGCGGCTGGTGACGATGACGCCGCGGCCCTCCACCCGGCGCAGCAGGGCGAAGTCCGGGCGCAGACCGAGCACCGCCGCCTGCGATTCCAACTCCACCACGTAGTCGAAGCGGCTCTTGCCTACATAGGTAGGCTCGATCCCGAGGCCGCGGATCAGCCCGGCGGGGGCAGCGGCGGGCTCGTCGGGCAGCGAAGGAAAGTCGAGTTCGATCCAATCCGAATCTCGCTCGGCGGTCAGCAGACCGCTGCGGGTGTGAAAGAGCGCCCGGGCGTTCTCCGGCAAGCGGCCTGTTTCCCAGAGGGCGTGCGCGCTGGCGACGGTCGCGTGCCCGCACAGGTCCACCTCCGCCACCGGGGTGAACCAGCGCAGATCGTAGCCCTCCCGGCCGTGGTCGCGGGGGCGAAGAAAAGCCGTTTCGGAAAGATTCATCTCGCGCGCCACGTTTTGCAGCCAGGCGTCGTCGCGCGCCTCCTCCAGGAAACAGACCGCCGCCGGGTTGCCACGAAAGGGCGTGTCGGTGAAAGCATCCACCTGGACGATTTCGATCCCCATAGATCTCCTTCAGTTTCGATCCGGCGCCCCGGCCTGCGCCTGCAGATTAGACTCGCCAGCGGCGGGCGCGATGCGCTTCCCCAGATCGGCCTCCAGGTAAAGAGCGCCTTCCACCGGATTCAGACGGTAAGGATCGATCTTCAGGAATCCCAGCGAACGATACAAGGCCTGGGCAGACTCCATCAGCGGAAGCGTATCGAGCCTCATCTTCTCATAGCCGATGCGGCGCGCCTCCTGGATGTGCTCCGTAGAGCCGGCCTGGATGAGGTCGATCATACGGCCAATGGCGGCGAGAGGGTCGGACTTTAGATAGCCTGCTTGTAGTCCAGCACGCGTAACAGATGACTCACCGCCTTACGACAGCAGACGGTTCAAGTCCGCGTAGGGCAAGGCTCCATCGCCCAGCGCAGTGAAAGTTCCCTGCGTCCGCAGTTCGCGGGTGAAGCGCGAGAAGAGACCCAAGGCAGCGCGAGCGGGCCAGGAGCCGAAGCTGACCCGCCTCACTCCCAGGCGCTCGAGTTCGGCGAGCGGCGGAGTGGCAGGGCCGGCCAGGACGTTCAGAGGGCCGTCGACGGCCCGGACAAGCGCCCCGATGGTGGCGGCGTCATAAACGCCGGGCGCGAAGAGGGAATCGGCGCCCGCCTTCCGGTAGGCATTGAGGCGCGAGACCGCGTGCTCGAACCGGGTGGAGGGCTCGCCCACCTGTGCCAGGTAAACATCGCTGCGCGCATTGATCACGATGTGGACGCCCAAGGCCTCGCCGGCCACGCGAATCTGCCGGATCTTCTCCTGGTGCCGCTCGACGGGCATGAGCCCGGTTTCGTCCACGCCATCTTCCAGGTTGAGGCCGACGGCCCCTGCCTCCACCAGGGCGCGAGCCGTTTCCGTCATCGCTTCCGGGCTCTCACCGTAGCCCGCCTCCAAGTCGGCCGTGACCGGCACCGACACCCTGGCGGCGATGCGCCGGACCACCTCGATCATCTCGGCGCGGCTGATCCGCTGGCCGTCCGGATAGCCCCGCGAATGGGCGACTGCGGCGCTGGAGGTGGCAATCGCCGGAAAACCGGCGTCTTCCACGATGCGCGCGGTGGCCACGTCCCAGACGTTGGCGAGCGCCAGAATATGCGGGCCCTGATGCAGAGCAAGGAGCCGGTCAGCTTTCGCAGCCAGGGACGGGTTTGGCATAGGCGTTTCTAGGCGCTTTGCACGGCATGCGATTTCAGCAGGCCCTGCGCCTCCAGCACCTTTTCCAGCTTGGCGCGGCTCGCGGGCGTGATCGGCACCAGCGGCAGCCGGTAGACCTCTTCGATCATGCCCATCATGGCGAGCGCCGCTTTCACCGGGATGGGGCTGCTCTCGATGAAGTTGATCTGCATGAGCGGCAGCAGCCGGAAGTGGAGCCGGCGCGCCTCTTCCAGATGGCCGTCGAGCATCAACTGGACGAGACGCGACATGGCGCCCGGGATCTCGTTGGAGGCCACCGAGATGACCCCTGCTCCTCCCAGCGCCATCAGCGGAAAGGTGAAGGCGTCGTCGCCCGAGAGGACGCGGAATCCCGGCGGGGCCTGGGCCAGCACGTCCATCTGCTGCGTGATGCTGCCGGAGGCCTCCTTGATGGCGGCGACATTCGGAATGGGGGCCAGGCGGGCCACGGTGGCGGGCTCGATATTCGACGACGTCCGGCCGGGCACATTGTAAAGCACCAGGGGCAGATCGATGGCTTCGGCGATGGCTTTGAAGTGCTGATAGAGCCCTTCCTGGGTCGGCTTGTTGTAATAAGGGGCGGCGGAAAGGATCGCCTGCCCGCCGAGCTTCGCCACCTCCCGCGCCGTCTGGACGACTTTGCCTGTATAGTTCCCCGTCACCCCCGGGATCACCGGCACCCGGCCCTTGACTTCCTCCACCACCAGCCGGATCACCTCGAGGTACTCGTCATGCTCCAGGGTGGGAGTCTCGCCGGTGGTCCCGCAAGGGACGAGGAAATGAATTCCCTCCTCGAGCTGGAACCGCACCAGCCGCCGCAAAGCCTCGTAGTCCACGCTGCCGTCCTGCCGGAACGGCGTGATCAGGGCGGTACCACATCCACGAAGATCGAGAGTCATCGGCGTTCCTCCTTTTCAGCATTCGATGCGAACAGGTCGGCGAAGGTAAACAAACCCTTCTTGCCGATCACCCAGCGCGCCGCGTAGAGCGCGCCCTCGGCGAAACCCTGGCGTCCGCGGGCGGTATGACGCAGGATGACGGTATCGGCCTCGGAATCAAATCCCAGCTCGTGGGTGCCGGGGATATAGCCCGCCCGGATACTGCCCATCGCGATCGGGCGCTCCCCGAAGGCCGGTTGAATCCTGCGCTGCAGCTCCAAAGCGGTGCCGGAGGGTGCGTCTTTCTTGAAGCGATGGTGGGTCTCGGTGATGTAGGGCTCGTACATGGGAAATCGGGCGAAGACCCTGGCGGCCGCCTCGGCCGCCTGGAAGAAGAGTTGCGCCCCGACCGAAAAGTTGGCGCCGTGGACCAGGCCGATCCCGGCGCGCTCTACCACGCCGCGGACTTCGTCCAGGTGGCTTCCCCAGCCGGTCGTGCCCACCACCAGGTTGCATCCCAGATCGGCCACCCGGCGGATATTGTCGAGCGCGGCGTCAGGGGTCGTAAAATCGATGGCCACGTCGATGCCTTGAAAGTTCGCGGGCGTCAAAGCGCTGCCCTCGCGATTGGTTTCGTCGATGAGAACCAGCCGCACCTCGAAGCCTCGCGCCGGAGCGATCTGGGCCACGGCTTGGCCCATTCGGCCGTAGCCGAGCAGAGCCAGCTTAAGCGGCGAGGTGAAGTTAGGGTCATCCATAGGGTGCGGCGTCAGACGCGATTTTCGGCCCCGTCGACTAACAGATTTTGTTTTCTTGCACCTAACGGCTTTTTGAGCTAAGTGCCTTTCTTTTGTGACACCTAACGGCTTCGTTTCCAGCTCAAAAAATGAGCACCTTTGTTTTCATACACCTAACGGTTTCGTTTTTGGAAAAATTCGGACCGTTTCTTATAACAATAGTAAATACAATGTAAATCCAAGGGTCCGCGGCTGGCTCCGCCCGGAACCTGCCGTGTCGCCGGCCGTCTTGCCCCGAGATAAGCGAATAGCCCCAAACATCAGCATCAATCCAGGTAGCCTTCCGCTTTCATCAATTCGCCATTCAGGATGGCAGCCCCAGCCGCCCCCCGGACGGTGTTGTGGCTCAGGACCACGTACTTGAATTCGAGCACCGGGCAAGGGCGCACGCGTCCGACCACGGCCGCCATGCCGCCCTCCGCATTCACGTCGAACTTGGGCTGGGGCCGGTCGGCCTCCTCGCGAACCACGATCGGCTGCCGGGGAGCCGACGGCAGATCCCGAACCTCGGCGGAAGCGCGGAAGTCCCGCCAAGCCACCAGTAGATCCTCAACGGAAGCCTTGGCGCGCAGAGCCACAGAGACCGTCTCGGTATGCCCGTCTTCCACCATCACCCGGTTGCAGTGGGCGCTGACCGCGAAGTCGCCTGGCGCGACCTGTCCGTCGGTCAGGGTCCCGAGCAGTTTGCCCGTCTCGGCCTCGACCTTCTCCTCCTCGCCCCCGATGTAGGGGATCACGTTGCCCAGGATGTCGAGGGTGGGCACGCCGGGATAGCCGGCGCCGGACACGGCCTGCATGCTGGTCATGATCACCTGGGCGAGGCCGAAGGTCGTGGCCAGTGGACGCAGCGACATCACCAAACCGATGGCGGTGCAGTTGGGGTTGGTCACGATCATGCCGCTCCAGCCGCGCTCGCGACGCTGGCGCGCGATGAGGGCGAGGTGATCCGCATTAACCTCCGGGATCACCAGGGGCACGTCGGGATGCATCCGGTAATGCGACGAGTTCGAGACCACGGCGTGGCCCGCGCGCGCGAAGGCTCCTTCCACTTCCCCCGCCACCTTGCCGTCCAGCGAGGCAAAAAGGAGTTGGGGAGCCTTATCGTCGGGCACGCAGTCCTGGACCATCAACTGGCGCGTGCCCGCGGGCATGGGGTCGCGCAGGCGCCAGTTGCAGGCCTCAGCGTAGACTTTGCCGGCCGAGCGGTCGGAGGCGCCAAGCCAAGTCACTTCAAACCAGGGGTGGCTTTCGAGCAGGCTGACCAGCCGCTGTCCCACCATGCCGGTGGCGCCGAGAATTCCGACTTCGAGTTTCTTGTTGGCCATGGGATTATTCTGACATAGACCGCCGGAGCCGCAAACCGGCGCAGGCAGAGCCCGAGAGTTCGGAGCGTGCGCAACGACGCCATGCGCAGAAGAGCGCGCCGCACCACGAGGCCTTAGAACTCGTTGATCGCCAGCCTCGCTCCAGTGATACCGAGATGGCGATCCGTTGACCAACAGAGGGGAGCCCGCTGATCCTGCATGATGACCAAGCCATGGGCGTCAGCCAACGTCAGCGGCTGGTCGCTGAACTTCCTGATCAGGCGGCCGGCCTGACTCAATTCCCTGCGGTCGAATGGTCGAATGGCCAGCTTACTGAGATCGTCAATGAAGCTGAGAAACTGGACGGCCCGGTTCCGGTCGTAGCGCCGCAAGAACCATCCGTGCCCTTCAGCGATCACCAGCGCCGAGGTCACCAGGGAAGGCGGACTCGCAAAGAGCCTGCGAAACAACGGGTGATAGGTGTCCGAGCGATCGAGGAAAGCGATCAACGCAGACGTGTCTACGTAAGCATCAGTCCTTGGAGCCATAGACGATATCGTCGAGGGAGCGGCTCGAAGTTGGATCCCCGGACTCTACGAAGCCTGCGTATCGCATCCACGGGGCCTTGCCCGAGGGCGTGAGTGCGCTTCGGATCGCTCGTCGAACGAACTCCGCCAGGGAGATGCCCAGGGCCTTGGCCTCCTTCTTGGCAAGCACGTACTCCCGCTCGTCAAAACTCACTTGAGTGCGAATCATGTTATCACGCTCCCGCTTTATGATAACACACGCCTGGGTGATCACTGGTCCGTAAGATCGCGTACCAGCCGGGCGTAGATATCGACCGCCTTCACGAGATCCGCCTTCGCCACCTTCTCGTCTTCCGTATGCGCCTCGTGGATGGTGCCGGGGCCGATCAGCAGCGGGCGGCCCCAATTCGTGAGAGCGGGCAGATCGGTGGTGAAGGAGACCACTTGGGTTTCGAAGCCCGGCTGAGCCTCCATCTTGAGCGGCGGCGTCTGGCGCACCACTGTGAGCTCGGCGCGTCCTTCGACCAGCTTCTGCAGGCGCGCCAATAATCCGGACGAATCCGGAGGTTCGGGGACGGTCCGGTACATGACGTCGGCGCTGGCGTAATCGGCCACCACGTTGGGCGCGCGTCCACCCGCGATGAGACCGATGTTCAAGGTGGCCGGGCCGAACACGGGGTCGCGCGGCAAAGGCAGGCGGCGGAGGTCGCCGAGAACAACCAGCAGTTTTTCGATGGCCGACTCGCCCAGCTCGGCATACGCCGAATGGGCCGTGCGTCCGCGCGCTACCACCTTGAGCCAGAGCATCCCCTTGGTGCCGACCGCCAGACGGTTCTCGGTCGGCTCGCCGTTGATGATGTATTCCGGGCCTGGCGATAAGAGATTGGCGGCTCGCGCCCCGTCGCTGACGGTTTCCTCGCCCACCATAAACAGCAGCCCGAAGTCCGTCACGCCCTCTGCGAGCAGGCGTGTCGCGGCCGTCGCCTGGGCGGCCAGGATGCCTTTGGCGTCGCAAGCGCCGCGTCCGTAGAGGAAGTCCGCGTCCTCGCGGGGGGGAAAGAAGGGCGGCACGGTGTCCATATGGGTGCTCAGGATCACCCTGGGCTTCCCCTTGACGGCGAAGACGTTGTAGCGCTCCGCGGAGACCGGCTGGGTCGCCACCGCGAAACCCGCCCCGCTCAGGTAGTCGCGCAGAAACTCGCCGCAGGCGCCTTCCTGGCCCGTCACCGAGTTGATGTTCACCAGCGCTTTGGTGAGTTCGAAGAGGTCCATATCCAAGTCAACAGTTGTCCGCCGGCCGGCTTTCGTCAGGGCTCACAGGCACAGCCTTCAATTCTTGAGTGCCGTTCGGGGTGTTCCTCATCATACCTACTTGCCGACGCAGAAGCTCGAGAAAATGACGCCGAGCACATCCTCCACGGCGGTGGCGCCGGTCAACGCGTCGAGCGCCCGGAGCGCGTCGTAGAGATCGAGCAACAGCATTTCGTGATGAACGTGGCCGCGCGCCGCTTCTCGTGCGCGCCCCAGGGCCGTGAGTGCCTCGCGAATCAGTTGCTGATGGCGAAGATTCGTGATCAGGGTGCCGCCGGGACCGAGGTCGCGGGCCGGGGCGGCGAGATCCAGCAATTTCGCCTTCAACGCCGGGACGCCTTCCCCGGTGAGGGCCGAGGTCGAGACGACCGTCACCGTGCCGCTCGCGCTCAGGCTGGCCAGTGCCGCCTCCTCGAGGAAGCGTGGGAGATCGCTCTTATTGCAGGCCACCAGCAACGCCCCGAGCGGACGCAGACGGTCGAAGAGAGCGCCGTCCTCGACCGTCCAAGCCTGCGAGGCATCGACCACCAGCAGGCGCAGGTCAGAATCGGCAATGGCCTGGAGCGTCTTGCGTACCCCGATCTGCTCGGCCTCGTCCGTGGCTTCGCGGATGCCGGCCGTGTCCACCAGGCGCACGGGGATTCCGCCGATGGCCGCGCTCTCCGCCACCAGGTCGCGGGTGGTGCCGGGCGTTGCCGTCACGATCGCCCGCTCCTCGTTGAGGAGGCGATTAAACAGGCTGGACTTGCCGACATTGGGCCGGCCCACGATGGCCAGACTGAGGCCGTCGCGCACCAGACGGCCATAGTCGTAGCCGGCCGCGAGCTCGGAGAGGCCGCCAAAGACGCCTTCCAGGCTGCGCTCGATCTCGTCCCAGCCGGAGACCGGGACGTCGTCCTCGGCAAAATCGATACCGGCCTCGAGACGCGCGATGAGATCAAGCAGCGCCTGCTTGTGGGGCTTGAGGGAGGCCGAGACCGCGCCCTCCATCTGCTGCGCCGCCAGTTGGGCCTGGTACAGAGTACGGGACTCGATCAGGTCGCGGATGGCCTCCGCCTGCGGGAGATCGATGCGCCCGTTGAGGAAGGCCCGCATCGTGAACTCGCCAGGTTCGGCGAGGCGGGCGCCGCGCGCGAGCAGGCATTCCAGCAGATAGGCGAGGATCACGGGCGCGCCGTGGCAGGAGATCTCCGCCACGTCCTCGCCGGTGTAGGAGCGCGGGCTGCGAAACAGGGTGACCACCACTTCGTCGAGCACACGGCCCGACTTCGGATCGCAAAACTCGCCGAGCGTCGCGTGCTGGGTTTCGAGCGGAAGCTTGGGAAAGCGAACCAGAGCGCAGGCAAGATCGGCGGCGCGCTCGCCCGAAAGCCGGACCACTCCGATGCCTCCCCGGCCCGGCGGCGTGGCGACCGCTGCAATCGTGTCCTGGGAAGACATGGCCGGCGGACGAGTGACGCTAGCGGCGGCGGGAAGGAGGGCCGGCGGGCAGGATCACGACCCGGCGATCCGGGCCCTGGCCTTCGCTTTCGGTCCGCACTTCAGCCTGGTTGCGCAGCGCCAGGTGAATGACGCGCCGCTCGCGGGCGTTCATGGGACCGAGCGCGAAAGGCGACCCCGTATCCCGTACGCGGTCGGCGGCCACCTGCGCCATCAGCTTGAGCTCCTCCAGGCGCAGGCGGTGCCAGTCCTGGCAATCGAAGGAGACCTTGGGAAACAGCCCTTCTTCGAGGCGCGCCGCCCTCAGCACCACGTACTCGAGGGCTTTCAACAGCTCGGCGTGGGCTTCGAGCAGAAGATCGGAGTCGGGGCCAGAGAAATCGACCACCATCTCAGGGGTTTCGACGTCCTCCGCCGAAGCTTCGAGATGCCTGAAGGTGAAATCGAGCCGGAAACGACCGAGGCGGATGATGTCGCGGAGGAGCGACTCGATGCGGGGGCGGTAGCTCTCCAGCGAACCTGAGGTCGTGGCCGGGGTTGAAGGATCGAGCGTCATGCCACTCCGTTCTTCACGCTGACCGGCTTGCGCGAGGGCTGCCGCTTCGGACCTTTGGGCGGCTGATCGCCCGGCCCCTTGACGTCGGGCGGACTGCCGGCGGCGGGCGCCGTCACCGGCATAAATCGGTTGATGATCAATTGCTGGACGATGCCCACCACGTTCGCCGCCATATAGTACAACACCAGACCCGAGGCCAGCCGGTAAAAGATCACGCCAAACATGAGCGGCATGATGTACATCATGCGCTGCTGATTCGGATCGGCAGTGGCCATGGGCGTCATCTTTTGCATCGCGAACATGCTGACGATCAACAGCGTGGGCAGCAGGGCGAAAGGCAAGCCGAAGGGATGGCAGGCGTCCGGCACCGAGAGATCCTTGACGCAGCCGATCCAGGGCGCGTGGCGCATCTCGATCACCGTGCCCAGCACTTCGTAGATGGCGTATAGGAAGGGGAGCTGAAGGACCATGGGGAGGCATCCGCCGAGCGGATTGATGCCATTTTCCTGGTAGACCTTCATGATCTCCTGGTTCATCTTCTGCTTGCGCGGATCATTGATCTTGTACTGCTTGTATTGGTCCTGGATGCGCTTGATGATGGGCGCAACCTTCTGCATGCGCTGGGCCGAGTGAATGCTCTTCAGCTTGAGCGGGAACAGGGCGAAGTTGATCACGATGGTCAGTATGATGATCGCCCAACCGTAGTTGTGCACCCAGTGGTTGTAGATATAGCGCATGCCGAGGAAGAGCGGTTTGGCCAGCACGCCGAACACCCCGAATTCCACCAGGTTGTCCAGCGGCGGATTCATGCTCTGCAAGGTGTCAAGGTCCTTGGGCGCCACGAAGAGGCCGAAGCCCAGAGGTTGGCCCGCCACGGTGGCGAGTTCGGCCTGAAACGGAGCCGGCGCTTGCTTCTCCGTCCAGTTCGGCGGGGACCAGGAGCGGCGGCTGATGCGAAAGACATCGGCGGGCGAACGCGGCAGAAAGATGTCGACGAAATAGAGATCTTCGAGGCCCGCATAGGTGAGCGGACCGGGGATCGTCTCGCTCGCCTTGAGCTTGCTCTCCTTCACCTTGGTGACGTCGCCGTTCACCGCATAGACGGCTTGGCTGTGGGAGCTGAGGGTTGCCGGCCCCAGGGAGTAATCGCCGAATCCTCCCGGCCAGAGCACGCCCACCGGCAGGTAGTTATGGGAGTCAAAAGCGCTGACCTGAACATCGACCTGATAGGAATGTTCGAAGGAGAAGACCTTGCGAATGGCGGTCTGCCCGTCGCTGTAGTTGAACTGGAGCTTGGCCGGCGCCCGAATGACACCGGCGCTGGGAGCGCCCGCAGACGGTTCGAAAGCGTACACGGCTGAATTCAGCTTGTCGGCCATTGCCGAGTCCGGCAAGGTGAGAGCCATGGGGAAGCCGAGTTGCGGGGCGGCCGCCTCATTCACCAGATCCAGCGGCTTTTCCTCGGCATCGCGGTATTTCTTCAAGACCCAGCTCTTGATCACCGCGCCTTGGGTGGAAAACGTGATCCGGTAAAGATCATTCTCTACCACCACGTCCTGCGCCTGGCGGCCCTGGATGGGCGCGCTGGGGAGCGCGGGCGCGGGTTTGGCCGCCGCAGGGGGCGCAGCCGCCGACGGAGCGGACGCGGTCGCAGAAGCTGCGGCGCCCGCGCCCGACGTCGAACTCGGGGGACCGGCAGCCGGAGGCGTTTCCTCCGGCGGAGCCGCCTGGGGCCCCAGGAGCTTCGTCATGATCGGCCGCCACAGCACCAGGATGAGGAAGCAGAACGCGAAAGCGATGATCAACCGCTTTGTTTCTTCGGAATTCAAAACAGGGACCTCAAATCGATTTGCAAACGGCCTCCTTACGGGACGGGATCGTACCCATAACCCCCGAGGGGCCGGCAGCGCAGAAGGCGCCGCAAAGCCATCCAAGCTCCGCGCCGCACACCCCACCTCGACACCGCTTCATAGGCGTAGGCCGAGCAGGTGGGATAGAACCGGCAGGAGGAAGGAATGGCCGCCGAGACCGTACTCCGGTAAAAGGCGATGAAGCCCAGAACCAGGGTCTTCAGGAATCCTGGCGCTCCGGGGACGTCCGGGCCGGAGGCGGCGAAGCCGGGAACAGCCGCATCAACTCCCGGGTCAGGGTGGCGAAGGGGACCGTGGCTGCATCCTTCCGCGGGTTCACGACGATATCCCAGCCGGCCGGAATCGAGCCGCGATTCAGCCGGAAGACCTCCCGCACCCGGCGCTTCACCCGGTTGCGAAGCACGGCGTTGCCGACCGCGCCCGGCAGCGTGAGTCCCAGCCGACTCTGGTCGAGTCCGTTGGATCGAAAGAACACCGTACATAGTGGGGCGCTCCGGCGCCGTCCTTCCTGGTAGACCCGTCGGAATTCGTTACGCCTGAGCAGCCGAAAATTCTTGGGGAATGAGTATGGCCGCCGGCTGGCACTCATGCCGGGGTCAGACGATGCCGGCCCTTTTGCCGTCGACGGCGGAGGGTGTTCCGGCCCCCCGGCGTGCGCATCCGGATCCGGAAGCCATGCGTTTTCGACCGCCTTCGGCGATTCGGTTGGAATGTCCGCTTCAAAGTAAAGTTCTCCTCAACGTGTCTGACTCAGTCTTTCGCCTGGGCGCTAACTGACAGGATAGCGTTGGGGGACCGCTTCGGTCAAGGAGGTTTGAGGGGGAACGGCGGACGGCTGCCGCATCCGCAGCCCCCGGCTGGTGTTGCGGCGGGGGCAGGTCCGAACGACCCCTCAAGCGTGATTGCTTACCCAGAGCGCTCGCAACTGATTGAGGACACTAGGCGGACGCCCCGGACTTAAAGTCTCATGGGGCTCGCAAAGTGAGGTTCAGTCTCTGCAGGCCGGGTTCAATTCGGCAATCAGCTCGTCGCGTCGCGTCTGGCGCTCCTCGCCCAGAACGACCTCGAACTGAAACTCGTCGGGGGCGTGCTCAGCCACGCAGGGATTAGGGCTGCCGCCCCGAACCTGGCGGATCAGTTCCGCCTGCAGCTGCTGGCTGCTCCCCACGTAAACACACTCCTGGTGCGAGAAAAGGGAATAGACGCCGGAGGTCGGCGGTACGTGCTCTTGAATCGTGTGGACGTTGTAGGGATACCAATCGCGGTGATAGATCATCGTTGGCTCTAAGGAAGCGGAGTTCCCCCTTTCGGAAAGCGGGATTCTACCTTCAACCGTTTGCCCGATGCAATTGGAATCGGAAAATCCGTCGTCCTCCGATCCCACCGTCCTGCGCGCTTGGACAGGTCATTTGTGTGTTATGATCCGGCAGTGGCTGATAGGGGGATTTTCCTGCCGGCACAGAGTTCTCAAGCCTGGAATACCGGAGTGACCCAGTGAGATCAAGGCCCAAAATCGCGCTTCAGCGGCGAAAGAGCATATCGAAAAGCCGCCACCTTCTGGCGGGTATCGACGTGGGCGGCACCAGCATGAAGGTGCTGATTGTCGACGCCAAGAACCAGATTCTGGGCCAGTCCAAGGCGCCCACGCATCGGTCGAAAAGGCCCTCCGGAATGGTCAATGACATCATCGCGCTGCTCGACGACGCGGTCGGTGAGGCGGGCATCAGCCGTCGCCAACTGAGTGCGGTCAGCATCGGCGCGCCCGGCCCCATCGACCGCCATCGCGGGGTGGTACGTGAAGCGCCGAACCTCGGCTGGCTGGACTTTCCGCTGGGACCCGAGATGGAGAGGCGGCTGCGCCTTCCCGTGATCGTGGAGAATGACGTAAACGTGGGCACCGTCGGCGAGCACGCGCTGGGCGCCGGCGCCAACGTTCATGATCTGGTAGGGATCTTCGTCGGCACGGGAATCGGGGGCGGGATCATCGCCGGTGGCCGCCTCTACGAAGGGAGCCGCGGCGGCGCCGGCGAGGTGGGGCACACGGTGATCCTGGTCGACGGTCCCCGCTGCGGATGTGGGAAGCGCGGCTGCGCCGAGGCTCTGGCCAGCCGGACCGCCATCGAGCGCGACGTGCGGGCCGCCATCAAGGCTGGGCGCAAGAGCATGGTGCCGCAGCTCATGAAGCGGAAGCACAAGCTGCGCATGACGAGCAGCGTGATCGACGCCGCCCTCAAGCGGAAGGATCCGGTGATGCGCGAGGTCATGAGGAACGCCCAGCGTTACCTCGGCATTCTGGTGGCCAACGTCGTCAATCTGCTGGACCCGGAGTGCGTGGTCATCGGCGGCGGCCTGGCAGGGCGTCTGGGCGAGGTGTTCGTGGGCCCGATCCGCAAGACCGCCTTTGAGTATTTCCTGCGGGGCAAGGACGTCCAGAGGATTCGGGTGCTGCCCGGCCAACTGGGAGACAATGCGGGCGCCCTCGGGGCCGTGGTGCTGGCGCGTCAGCGGCTGGCGCTGGTCTAGCTCGCCGCCGGGCAGCAACCCGGCGTCCCGCGCTGCACGCACTCTTCGACCGCGGCAACACCCGCCTGCAGCCGACTCTGAAACCAGGAGAACAACGAATGAGGATCGCTTTTAGCTGGATCGCCGGCCTCGCCTGCCTGGCGGCCTTGCCTTGGCCAGGGTTGGCCCAGGAGCAGAAGGCGCCGGCCGCGATCGTGGCCGTCAAAGCCGGCCGCCTGCTCGACGTCAAGTCGGGCCAGTACCGGGCCGACCAGATCATCCTGATCGAGGGCGGAAAGATCAAGTCGGCGGGCCCGGCGGCCGAGGTTCAGATTCCTGCCGGCGCCCAAGTGGTGGATCTTTCCGGCCGCACCGTGTTGCCCGGACTCATCGATTGCCACACGCACCTGACCTTTGATCCGGGCAGCACCGGCTATCGCGGTCTCAGCCTCTCCGTGCCGCGCCAGGCGTTGATCGGCGCTCGCAACGCGCGGGTCACGCTGCTGGCAGGCTTCACCACGGTGCGCAATCTGGCGGCTTTCGGTTATTCGGACATCGCGTTGCGCGACGCGGTGAACGCCGGCGACGTGCCGGGCCCCCGGATTCTCGCCTCCGGTCCCGCCCTGAGCATCACCGGCGGTCATGGGGACGAGAACCTGCTGGCGCCGCAATACCACGACGCGTCCGACGGAGTGGCCGACGGCGTTCCGGCGGTGATCGCCATGGTGCGCCAGAATATCAAGTACGGCTCCGATGTGATCAAGTTCATGGCCACCGGCGGGGTTCTCTCCCAAGGCGACAATCCGGAGCTGGAGCAATACAGCCCCGAGGAGATGCGGGCCATCGTGGAGACGGCGCACGGCCTCGGCCGCAAAGTGGCGGCCCACGCCCACGGCGCCCTCGGCATTCGCGATGCCGTGCTGGCCGGGGTCGATTCCATCGAGCACGGGAGTTTCATCAGCGAAGAGGACATCGAGTTGATGAAGCAGCACGGCACTTACCTGGTGCCCACGCTCTATCTCATGGACTGGTTCATGGACAACTACCAGAAGATGGGGCTGACCGAGAACATGGTGGCCAAGGCGCGGATCGTGATGCCGGCGGCGCGCGAGAACGTGGCTCGCGCCATTCGCGAGGGCGTCAAGATGGCGTTTGGCACGGACGCTGCCGTCTATCCTCATGGCCTCAACGCCCACGAGTTCCCGGTGATGGTCAAGCTCGGCATGACGCCGTTGGCCGCCATTCAGGCCGCGACCGTCAATGCCGCCGACCTGCTGGGCTGGTCGGACCGCGTGGGCGCGCTCGAACCAGGCAAGTTTGCGGACCTCATCGCGGTGGACGGCGATCCGCTCCAGGACGTCAGCGTGCTCGAGCGCGTGCCCTTTGTGATGAAAGGCGGCGAGGTCGTCAAGCATGAGTAACGCCCTCCTAAGCCGGGTATATCGGATCGCTCTCGCCATCGCCTTCTCCCTCGCCTTTCTGGCGGGGACAGGCCGCGGCGCGCAGAACCAGCCTCCGGCGCCCGGCCAGGCCGGCGCCTCGTCGGCGTCTCCGGCCGGGCCCCAGACTCCGGCTTCGCCGGAGGCGGAGATTCGCGCCCTGCTCAAGAAGCAAGTGGCCGACTGGAATCGCGGCAATGTGACGGCCTTCATGCAAGGCTACTGGAACTCGCCCGAGACCGAGTTCGTGAGTTCGAGCGGAATTCTGCGCGGCTGGAAGACCGTCCTGGACCGCTACCGCGCGCAGTATCCGAATCGCGCCGCCATGGGCCATCTCGATTTCTCGAACCTCGAGATCACCCTTCTGGGGCAGGACGCCGCTCTGGTGGTCGGGCACTGGCAGCTCAAGCGGCAGGCCGACGCGCCCGGCGGATTCTTTACCTTGGTCTTCAGGAAATTCCCCGAGGGCTGGCGGATTATCAACGATCACACGTCCGAGAGCCCGTAAGCATCCCCTTCTACTTGGTCGCTCACCTCGGCTCCCCGAAGGAATCGAAGAAAACAACGTAAGAAGTGCTCCACAGATCGGTTGAAATCGAACCGCGGGGCTGGTTGGTGAGGACGATCCGAAATCCCGGACTGCCCGCCGGCAGGCGGCCCGGATGGGCGCCGTCCGCGTCGAGGAGCGGTTCGACCAGCGCCAGGCGCTCCAGGGCCGGGTAAATCACCTCGCTTGCCCGTTCCATACGGGTCTCGAAGCCTTGGGTGACGAACTGCATCTCGGCGCCGATCTCGTAGAAATGCCAGGCCAGGCAGGAGCAGAGATCCACGGCCTTTTCGAAGCGCTCCAGGCTGAGGGGGTCGGCCTGGCCGAGGCGGGCATCGAGCACCAGCACCACCCGGCGCTCATCTTCGCGGGTGAATTCGCGCACCTTGAGGCGCTGGGCGCGCGCCGTCGCCTTCCAATCGACGTGGCGGGCCGAATCGCTCTCCCGGTAGTCGCGGATGGCATAGAGATCGTGCCCGCGCCCCTTGGCCAGGCTCTCCACCTCGCCGCTGACCAGCGGCAGAACCTCGTAAAACTCGGCGGTGGGCTCGACGGCCGGCAGGACGATCACTTCCTGCCGCAGCGGCACGGTGCGCGCCTTGACCAGAAGCCCGAAAGGAAAGCGCGTGGCCAGGCGAAAAGCGCGCTGCGCGTACGGGCCGCGCGAGGGAAACGTCAGCTCCAGATGCCGGACGCGGGCGGACTGGCCGGGGATATAGTCCCAGTACACCGGCTCGTCCAGGATCGCTCTCGGGGGCGAGGGCTGGCCACGGGCGGGCTTCCGGCGCGGCGTGGAGAGCGTGATCGCAAAGGAGGGGAAGAACCGCTTGGGATTATACAGCGTCAGCCGGGCCCGTACCGGCCGGCGGGCGAAAACGTGCTCCGGCAGCGCCAGTTCGATCTCGACCCTCTCCAGCACCAGGCGCGAGACCACGCCCGACACCAGCAGGGCGGCGAGCAGACTCGCCAGCACCAGGTAGAGCAGGTTGTTGCCGGTGTTGACCGCCCCCAGGCTGATGGCCAGCAGCACCAGCAGGTAGATCAGACCGGCGCGCGTGGGCTCGTACTCGAGCCTCACCATCAACTGGCCGAGCGCAGTGCGCCGCGCCAGGTAAGGAACGGTTCCCACCGCGACCACGGCCGCCAGGGCAAGCGCTGCCAGCGCCGACGTGATCGCGAGGCCGAACTGTCCGGACTCGCGCAGGGCGGTCGCTTCCAGGGCGAGCAGCAAAGCGAACCCGAGTCCGAAGAGCGCCAGCAGGAAGGTCTGCCATGCCTTCCAATCGGTTTCCCGGCGCGCGGCTGCTGTCGCCAAAGGCTTCACCGCGTTTTGTGGAGCTGCGGCAGGCATCGGGAATCCCAGGGGGCGTGCGCGTCCTGGCCTCGCGCTTCAACCAGTTTAGCAGCAGCGATTCACTTCGGTCTTGCGGGACGCCGATACGGGCTGAAGGTCGGGCTGCACGACCTTCGGGCAAACCCGCTTGACATGCCCGAGTTGATGCGCTAGTATGATAGGTTGTTAACTTAGTTGTTGAAGAGCCCTTGGGGGTAGAGATACCCGACCGGGGCGGGCGGCGAGGGAGCGGAAGACAGGAAATGGAGATCCACCAGTTCACCCATAAGGTGCAGGTAAGCGGGGCGGCGCGATGGGCCGGTCTCCACGAGGCCATTTTTCGCGACACCCCCCTCCCCCCATTAAATCGAAAAACAAACCCGAGAAGTCGTTTAGAATCAGCAAAAGTTCGGAAAAACAAACCTAGAACAAACCTAAACAAACCTAACTTGGCGCAACGCCCGATCCGGTAAGTGATTTAGAATCAGTCCGGTGTTTTTGAACAGGGCAAAACAAACCTAGACAAACCTGAGACAAACCTGAGAGAAGGGCCGAACTTTTAAGTCTTTTGAAATAACTATGCTGGCGTGAGGCGCGGAAATCGGGCCAGGACGAGAGTTCGTGTTTCCGCGCATCCCTTGCTTCTGAATCTTGCGATTTCCCGAAAGGTGGAAATCAGGTCGGAACGATTTTCGGAGCCCTCTTTCGATGAGCTCAGGTCACAGCGGCACAGGCGTCGATTCAATGATCTCCTGAAGCACCGCCTCGGCCTGCTCGGTCTGCTTGAGGTTTGATACGTAGCGGGAGTTGACGACCGACCGGTGAGCGAGCACGGGCAGCGCCAGGCGCTTGAAATCGTCGGGGATACAGTAGCTGCGGCCCTCGACCAGAGCCCGCGCTTGGGCGGCCCGGTAGAGCGAGACCGAGCCGCGCGGGCTTACCCCGAGGCTCAGGTACTCGTGATGCCGGGTCTTCTCGACGATGGCGAGGGTGTAGGTGACCAGATCCGAATCCACCGTGACGGCGCGGACCGCGCGCTGAATCTCGACCACTTCGTCGGCGCTCATCACCGGCTCGAGCGCGTCGAGCGGATCCTTTTTGACGGAGTTCGCCAGTATCTCCCTTTCGCTCTCCGGGCTTGGGTAGCCCATGCGAGCCCGCAGCAGAAAGCGGTCCAACTGGCTCTCGGGCAGCGGATAGGTGCCGTGATGCTCGATCGGATTCTGGGTGGCGATCACCAGAAACGGCTCCGGCAGAGGAAAGGTGGTCTTCTCCGCCGTCACCTGGTACTCATTCATGGCCTCCAGCAGGGCGCTCTGGGTCTTAGGGGTGGTGCGGTTGATCTCGTCCGCCAGCACGATGTTGGCAAAGATGGGGCCGGGCCGGAACTCGAACTGCTGGCTGTCGAGGCTGAAGATGCTGGTGCCGATCACGTCGGCGGGCAGCAGGTCGGAGGTGAACTGGATGCGCTGGAAGGCGCAGTTGAAAGACCGCGCCAGAGCGCGCGCCAGGGTGGTCTTGCCGACGCCGGGGACATCCTCGATCAAAAGGTGTCCGCGCGCAAAGAGGGTCACCAGCGCGAGCTTAACCACCTCGTCCTTGCCGCGAATCACGCTTTGGACGGTGCGCTCGAGGCGGGCGATCGGTTCGGCGAACGCCGCCGCAGGAATCGACTCGATTTTCGTGTCGCTTCGGGTCATCGGCACGCTGCTAATCCCCGGGTGACCGCCGTCCGGCCGCTCATCTTGAGATGCTATGCCTTATGCAGGGTGGACGCAACGGTCAGAATCTGCTACTTTCTAAAAGTCCCCCGAGAAGAGCTTCTTGAAGACGGAGACGCTGCTTTCAGGGAGTGCCAACCAACCCGGGCTGGGGCGATTAACTCAGCGGTAGAGTGCTACCTTCACACGGTAGAAGTCAGAGGTTCGAATCCTCTATCGCCCACCATTTCAATAACTTACAACATCCTTAAAATTAATACCGAAAGATTTGGCCAATGGCGGTCACTCGGGTGACGGGTGGGCCTGCGTACGGCTCACCAGAGAGGAAATGAGAAGCGCATGACAAAGGCGACCATCCGCTCGTTCTGGGCTATATGCGCGCTGGTTTCGCCGATGGCGGCGCATGCGCAAGGGCTCGTTCCGCCGTCGCATATTGACGACTTCACCGGGCGCCCGCGGGTGATCGTCATCAGCGACATTGGCAACGAGCCCGACGACCAGATGTCGTTGGTGCGTTTCTTGATCTACTCGAACGAGTTCGATGTTGAGGCTCTGATCGCCGCCACGTCCACCTGGCAGAAGAACGTGGTGCATCCGGAAACGATGCACGCCCTCATTCACGCCTACGGCGAGGTGCGTGCGAATCTGCTCCTGCATGCCAAAGGGTGGCCCGCCGCCGAAGACCTCGACCGGCGCGTCCAGCCGGGACAGCCGGCGTACGGTATGGCCGCCACCGGCCCACACCAGACCTCCGCGGGCGCGCGGGCGATCATCGAGGCGGCCGAGCGCGAGGACAGCCGTCCGCTGTCGATCTGCATCTGGGGCGGCGCGAATACCCTCGCCCAAGCTCTCATCGAGTTGCGCTCGACGCGCACGGAGGCGGAACTCAGGCAACTCGTGTCGAGGCTGCGCGTGTATTCGATTTCCGACCAGGACGACGCCGGGCCGTGGATCCGCCGCGAGTTTCCGGGCTTGTTCTACATCGTGCAGCCGTCCACGCAGGACTCGGACGAATACTACTTCGCCACCTGGACCGGCATCAGCGGCGACCCCAATTACCGGAGTTGCATTGGCGAGGACACAACCAACGTGACCAACGACTGGCTGGACGTGAATATCCGCAGTAAAGGACCTCTGGGCAAGGTCTATCCGCGGTTGATGTATATCATGGAGGGCGACACCCCCTCGTTTCTCGGCCTCATTGATAACGGTCTCAACGCGTATCGCAGACCCGACTGGGGCGGCTGGGGCGGGCGCTACGTCTATCGGCAGCCGCATGGCGAGACCCATCCGATCTGGACGCAGGGAGGGACTCCCCTTTCAGGCGGCGCCTCGCAAGATACCGTACGGGGCGCCGACGGGAGGCAGTGCACCTCCGATCAGGCGACCGTCTGGCGCTGGCGCGACGCTTTCCAGAACGATTTCGCGGCGCGCATGACCTGGACCGTCGCTGACTACACTCACGCGAATCACAACCCGATTGCCGAGGTGAACGGCCAGACGGGTACGGCTCCCATTCTGATCGATGCCGAGGTGGGCAAGCCTGTGGTTCTGGACGGCGGCGCGAGCCACGATCCCGACGGCCAAAGCCTGCACTTTTCCTGGTTTCATTACGGCGAGGCGGGGAGCGCCAGCGGGCCCCTGGCCGGCGTTACGCTCTCCGGCGCCGACACGGCGAAGGCCGTCGTAACTCCCACGGCGGCGTGCCGGAAACTCGGGCCGGGAACCGCGCCGCCCTGTCCAGGAGCGGGCACGGCACACATCATTCTCGCCGTGACCGACGACGGTTCGCCTCCGCTGACGTCTTATCGACGCATCATCCTTACGGTGCACCAAGCCGGGCGCCACGGGTCCGGCCGCTGACGTCTTCAGCCGGCCAGGCGTGGACGCGGTCACAGCAAGATGAACAGTGCTCGATCAGGCGCGACCGGCGGAAAAGCAATCACTGGCGCTCCGCGCCTTGTGACCGGAGCAAGGGCCTGAAGAACGGGAGTCCGATGCGCACGCCAGGGACAACGACGATCGCCAGCGCGGCTGAGAGAACCAGCCGGTCACTGTCCTGCGGGTGCACTGCCAGTTCGATGGCCAGAATCGAAGCCGCCAGAATTAAGAGCGCCAGCGAGATGCCGAGGTGGAACCGCCGCAGCTCCGAGTCCAGCCACGAATCGAGGCGCCGCTCGACACTCCGGCCGTTGTCGGAGTCCGTGCACCGGGTCTTGATGTGACAGCAGTTGCAGTGGTGAGCCGGGGCGCGATAGACAACGGTGCGGCGGTTGGAGCTGATTTCAGCGCGTTGGAGGCGCCGGCCGGTCGGGCAGTGCCAGGCGTCGAGACCGGCGTCGTAGCGGAATCCGGCCACCTGGTACTGTTCGGCGCGCCGGTGAGACCGCCGCGCCAGCAGCTCCAAACCAAGGGCTACAAGTCCCAGAAACAGCGCGTAACCGGCCGCCATCCACGTGCCGGCGTCGACGACGCCCATTACCAACGCACGCCTCCGGATTCCACGACTTCTCGGAACAGGACCTCGCCTTCGCGGGATTCCTCGGCCGGGTGCTGCTTCGACGAGCGCACTCCCTTCCAGGCCAGGTAAACCACGGGCAGGACTCCTCCGACGATGAACAGCGCGTCCCCAGGCAATCGCAGCCACTCGATCAGAGCGTTGGTGGGTCCGGTCAGAAACTCAAGCGTGCGCGCGTCGTAGTAGCCGTAGCGCACCGAATGGTAGAGCTGAAGCAGGCCCAACGGAAACAAGGAGGCGAACACCATCCAGGCCAGGCCCACATTAAGGGACCAAAAGCTGATTTTGGCGGCGCGGTCTGACCACTGCGCTTCCGGAATCAGGTAGCGCAGGCAGAACAAGGCGAGGCCGACCGCCAGCATCCCATAGACACCCATCATGGCCGCGTGGCCATGGTTGGCGGTCAGCGCGGTCCCGATCTCATAGTAGGACACGATGGGGAGGTTGATGAGGAAGCCGAAGATGCCCGCGCCTAGAAAGTTCCAGAAGCCCACAGCCGCCAGGAACATCACCGCCCAGAAATGCGGAAACGGGGCGCTGGACCTGGACTGCTGCTGCGCGCCGAGCTGAAGGAAGCTCCAGGCCTCCAGGGTCAGAAAGGTGAGCGGGATGACCTCGGCTGCGGAGAAGAACGCTCCCAGCGCCATGTGGACCGACGGTTCTCCGGAGAAATAAACGTGGTGCATGGTGCCGATCACGCCGCCCGCCGAATAGAGCACGATGTCGAGATAGATCATCGCCAGCGCCACTCGCTCCTCGACGACGCCAAGCAGGACGAAGATGTAGGCGACCATGATGGTGGTGAAAAGCTCGAGGAAATCCTCCACCCAGAGGTGTACGACCCAGAATCGCCAGAAGTCGGTGGAGGTGAAGGAGCTCTCCGGTCTGGCCAGCAGACCGACGCCGTAGAAGGCGGGGATCGAGAGCGCCGAGAAGAAGAACAGCCAGGGCATATTGCCCGTATGGTCCCGGCTCAGCTGCCCTCGCAAGCCCCGAAACAGGATGATCACCCAGAAGACCAATCCGATGGTGAGCAGAATCTGCCAGAAGCGGCCGAGGTCGAGATATTCAAAGCCTTGATCCCCGAACCAGGACCAGCCGCGCCGGATCCAGCCCTCGATGCCACCATACTCTCCCGCCAGGCTCCCGAAGACGACGATGGCCAAGGCTCCCAGCAAGCTGTAGGAGAGCCATGACTGGCGGCGAGGTTCGCGTCCCGCCACCATCGGCGCCAGGAAAATACCGGCAGCCAGATACGATGTGGCCACCCAGAAGATCGCAAGCTGCAGGTGCCAGGTGCGGGCGATATTGAAAGGCAGGATGCGCGCCAGGTCGAGGCCGAAGAAGTTCGAGATTTCCGCGCGGTAGTGTTGGGTTGCACCGCCCAGGAGCGTCTGCAGCAGGAAGAGGAGCGCCATCACCAGAAAGAACCAAGCCGTGGAGAGTTGAGCCGGCGTCAGAACGACCTCATCCGGGCTCCGGAACGTAATCGTCTTCTGCTCGCGGCCGTGCCAGCCGAGAAAGTTCCATCGCCCAAAGGCGCCCAGCATCAAGCCGATTCCTCCGAGCAGAGCGACGAGCGACAGCACACTCCAGAGCACGGTATCGGCGGTGGCGTGGTTTCCTACCAGCGGTTCGGGCGGCCAGTTATTCGTATAGGAGAACTCATGGCCCGGCCTGGTGGCGGCCGACGCCCAGGCGGACCAGGCAAAAAACGCCGTCAGATTCTCGATCTGCTGCGGGTCGGTAATGGCATGCGGCCGCAAGCCGTGCCGCGTGTTGCCCTGGCCGAAATAGTCCCGATAGTGGGCCGTCAGATCTTGGAAGGCCGCCGCTTGGGCACCGGTGAATTGGAGCGTCCCGGTTGCGAGGTCGTAACGGTTGGTCTTGAAATCCTGGACCGTCTGCAACCTTGCCCGGTCGGAGTCCGGCCCGCCGTACGCTTGCATCACGAGAAGCGCTGCCCGATGAAGGTAGTCGGCGGTGAAGTCGGGGCCGAGATAAGCGCCATGGCCGAAGACGGTGCCGTATTCCATCAAGCCGTTGCGAAGAAAAATCTCCTGGCCGCGCGTGACGTCGGCGCCCGCAAAGAGCACAGCGCCCTGGTCGTTGACGACTTTGTTGGGGATCGGCGGCTGGCCGGTATAGGTTCGATAGGCGAGAATGCCGAGCACGGTGAAACCGAAGAGAAAGACGATAAGGACCGCCTGAACCCATCCTTTCGAGATCAGCAGGCCCCGTCGCTCGCCGTTTTGCATGAGCTACCTCCGATCGGAAGATGAAAGTGGCACCTCCACCATCAGGGCCTGCTTCTGCACATGGCTGGGCTCAAAGAGGAAGGTGCCGAAAATGTTCAGGGCAAAGGCGGTGAGCCCGGCCAGCTCAAGAATGGCTGAAACAGGCAGCGCGGACCACGCCCAGCCGGCGTAACCCTGGTAAGCAAGCACCTCGCACGAAACGCGCAGCGCACAACCGGTCGTCAGCAGCGCCAGCGCAAGAAACATCAGCCGCGTGCTCCAGAGCAGGCGCATGGCGGCAAACGCGGGCAGAACACGCGGGCCCACGCTGAGCACCATGGTCGAAATAAACCCCACCGTGAGCGCGTGACGTGAGGCTCCCCAGATGCCGCCGGACGTGTCCCAGCGGGCGGCAATGACCCCGAGGAGCGCCGCCGCCGCCAGCCAGCCGTACGCGCCGCGGATGAAAAACGGGAAGGTTGAATGGACCCCGCGCGTCTTCGGCTCCCTGCGCGAGGGTTCGAACATCCGCAAAGCCACGATAGCCAGCACGGTGCCGGCGGCGAACAGCCAGGTTGCATCCTCGCCCCATCCCGCGAAGGTGAGGAAGACGCCGGCGAAATTGGCCGCCACTCCGGCCAGCAGCCAGCGCGGGTACGGGGGTGCGAGGCCGAGGAACACCGGCATCCACTTGGCGCTGAATCCCCAAACGAAAGGCACCAGAAATCCCCAGCCCATCAGGGCCAGGTAGCGCTGGTCGAAGCGGTGAGCGAACTCCGGACCGCGGCCGTGAAGGGCCAAGCCCAGACATCCGGCCAGGTTCGTGACCAATAAGAGACCGAGGCCCACGCTGGCGCCGATCACCACCCAGACCCAGGGATCGAGTCCTGTCCTTCCCGCAGACTGCGGCCGGTGGCCCGAGACGACGCCGAAGAACAGCCCGAAGGCGGCGAGTTCGACGGCGGCCGAGACCGGCAACAGCAGCCGCCAGTGCCAGGCCTCGATGTTGGCGATCCAGCGCAGCGCCACCCCGATGGTCCACATCGCCCAACAGGCCCAGGCGGCGGCAAACACTCCTCTGGCCGAACCTGTCAGCTTCGGCACCGAATAGAAGCCGATGCCCAGAATGAAACTGCCCACCCAGCCGAACACTTGCGCGTGTCCGTGCGCTTGCAGCCAGGCAGGTGAAATTGAGGCGACGCTCTCGCGCCCGCTGATCTGGATCAGGTTCCAGACACCGAGGAAGGTGCCCGGCAGCAGCATGAAGATCAGTCCACTCGTCACATAAGCGATCAACAGCCGCGATAGAGAGGCTTCCCGCGCGCGAGCCAGTTCAAAGATCTCCACGTGCGACAGGTCCGGCGCGGACGCGACTTCCGCGCCAAGCGGGGCAGGCTGAAGTGGAATTTCCATGTCCTCTCCAGAGCTCCCATTGGGGAAGCACACTCTCACGGGGCCCCTGTGCTCAAATCCGCCCAGCCTCCATTTCGAGCGCGCGTGGAAACAGGATGTTGTTTTCAAGGTGGACGTGCGTGTGCATGTCCGTCTCGAAGGCCGCCAGGGACCGGTACAGTTCGCGGTAGCTCACGCAAGCGTCCTCGGGCACGACGTAGCCCCGGCTGGCGTCGCGCAGCGCCCGCAGAGCCGCGCCGGCGTCGTCGTGCTCTTTCATCATGGCCCGGACCGGGTTCTCGACCGAGCCGAACATGACGGCCGGTAAGGCCCGCTTCTCCGCGACCGCCCTCTCCATGGCGGTCAGATACGGAAACAGAATGTGCTCTTCCTTCATCATATGAGTGCGTAGTTCGTTGGCCAGCTCACTGAACGTAGCCTGCATAGAGGCAAGCTCCGGGTGGCTGGCGGCGTGCTTGGCCGACACCTTGGCAAACAGCGCTTCCAGCCGCGACGATTCAGCCTTCGTGAAGGCGTGATGCTTCTCCACGATATGCGCAGCCAGCGCTGCAAGCGGCGCTTCAGACCAGCCCTCGACCGGGGCGGGCTCCTGCTGCGCTCGCTGGAGGGACGTCAACACGTCCTCCAGCCGCAACCCGGCGTGGTCGCAGGCTTCGCGCAGCGGGATGTTTCCACCGCAGCAATAATCGATGCCTAGTTGCTCGAAGACGCGCGCCGCCCCCGCCATCTGAACCGCCAATTCCTTCACCGTCTCGTTCCCCGTTGAAATCACTTGGCCCTCCTTCGGCAATCCTTTCGCCGTCAGAAGCAACATATCTCGGCTGGCGCAAGCGGCGCCATGACTTATGTCACAACGCGACATAATCATTGTAAATTAAGCGCCGGCTTGCGAAAAGCGGCGCCAACGTGACGCGCCGGCCTTCCGCCTCAGTCCGAGTCTTCCAGTTCCTGTTGGAGCGCCTTCAGGTTGCGGATGACGATCCTGCGGCCCTCGATCTCAAGGGTGCCTTGAGCTTGAAGTCGGCCGAGACCGCGGGAAACGAGCTCACGCACCGTACCGATCTGGGCCGCGATCTCCTGCTGATTGGCGGGAAGGGCGATCTCGATGCCGCGGGGTACGCGGGTCCCTTGACGGGCCAGACGGAGCAGGAACGAGGCCAGCCGGTGGCGCACGGTGCTGAAGGACAGTTCCTCGATGATGCCCACCAGGCCGCGCAGCCTTGCACCGACCACGCGCAGCACCTTGAGCGCCACGGCAGGGTGTTTGAGGCAAAGCCGCCGGAAATCTTCCTTACTGACAAACAGGAGGGTGGAATCAACCAAGGCCGTGGCGGAGGCAGGATAGGGGCCGCCGTCAAAAACGGGAAGCTCGGCGATGGAGCTGCCCGGACCCTCGAAGGTCAGGACCTGCTCGCGCCCGCTGGCTGCCGCCTTGAAGATCTTGACTTTGCCCGATTCCACCACCCACAAGCCCGGGCACGGCTCACCTTCCGAAAAAATCGTGTCGCCGATCCTGAACTTGCGCGAGACCACCCGGTCGGTAAGGTATCGTAACTCGTCCTCAGCGAGGTCAGTGAACAGCGGCGTTTTCCGCAGAGCCGTAAGGCGATCCTCGGTCGCTTGCGACATTGCCCGCCATTATACCGTTGCGCTGGCATGGATTGTCGACCTCAGCAAGCTGAGACGCCGCCAGTCCACGCGCGTGCCCTCACTCAAACCTGCGTCGACGTGCCTTCAAGCTGTTAGATCAAGGTACATGCGATAAGGGACGCCAGCTGCAATCCGGTAAAAGGGCATAATCGCCCCGGTAGAGGGGATAAACGGCGAGGGGGGCAAATCGTCGACTACCTTGAACTCCAGCGGCTTATTGGCGGGGACGATCTTCTGATCGAGGTCGCTGCCATTGAGGTTCAGATTGGGTTGGCGCGTGTATCTGCCGTCCTGAACCAGAACCACCGGGCCGTATATCAGAGCCAGGCGGCCCGGATGCTGAGCGTCGATGGGCACGAGGCGCAGTCGCATCGGAATCTGAAGGCTGACCTGGTCGCCCGCTTGCCAGGTGCGCCTGATCGTGGCCCAGGTGCCCGGCTGGCAAACGACGTCTGTTTTGTGGCCGTTAATCTGGACGCTTGTTCCTTCGGACCACCCTGGTACCCGGAGCCTGAGCTCAAAGGCCGCGCTGTTCGGCGCCTGCACCGTGAGTGAAGTTGTCGCTGACTCCGGGTAGCCCGTCTCCTGGGTCACCTTGATTTCCGTGCCGCCATGGTTCCAGGTGACTTCCGACGGAACAAACAAGTTCACGTAGAGGCCCGCCGTATCCTTGAAGTAGATGATGTTGTGATAGTCCGCCACCGACTGGATGTAGGTGCCTGAACAGCAGGGGTAGGGATCCCAGTAGTACACCTTGCGCGCCGAGGCGAGAGGCTCTGGCGGGCCTAGCCTGTAGTCGGAGTAGTAGAAGGTCTTGCCTTCGGGCGCCATGGGCAGGGCCGCACCGATGCCGTTGTAAACCAGCTTTTCGATCCAGTCGCCATAGCGGGCTTCACCGGTGAATTGCATCAGGTAGCTGCCTAGCTTGAATATCGACCAGGCGCCGCAGGGAGTCTCGAACGTGTTGTTTTCCTGCTCGAGTGACCTCCCCAGCGATCCATCGGCCGCCACAAGCCTCTCGGTCGGACCGTAGCCGCCCGTGGCATAGCACTGCACTTCTTGAAAGTGGTCGTAGGCATTGACGATGGTCTTCAAGTACTCGGGGTTGCCGGTCACGGCGTAAGTCATGGCCGCGCTGCTCAGGGTGTTCACGTGGCTGTAAGCGTGGTATCCCCGCACATCCAGCGGCACCTTGCCCGTGAACATTCCCCAATAGTGGTCGTAGTGCCAGAGGTCGCCGAAGGCCTTGTACCGGCCGTCGCCCGTCAATTGGTAAGCCCGGTAAAGGTTTTCGGAGAGGGTGTACCACTCCACGGGAAAACCCTGGGTGTCATAGCCGGACGGCGGCCTCCGGCTGCGATCGAGGTGTTTCACACCCCAGTCGGTCATCCGTTCGAGCACAGGAAGGGCGTCCTTCTCGCCGCCGAATTGGTACAGATCCACCAGACCGCAGACCGTCTTGTCCCACGAGTAGTGCGAGAGGTCCAACTCCTTGGCGGAGGGAGCATAGTAGGGCTCTCCGTCCGCGTCGAACGTCCTTACCCACTCCCGCAGGAGGCGCACAGCCTTGTTTCGCATGGCGGTGTCGCCTGTCGCCCTATACATCCGCGCCATGCCGCTCAAGAATTGCCCGAAAACCGGGCCCAGGTCTTCCCCACCCCAGGCCCCGGCCGCGTTTCCGGGCGCTGGCAGGCCGGCCCGTTTCCGAAACCCCTTCAGGAGATCGTCATCCGGAAGGCCGTAGTAGTATTCCCGGGTGGCGAGGTATTGCTTTCGCAACATGCCATCCATCAGACGAACGCCGGCGTCATTGAAGGGCTCCAGGTAGCGCCTGGGCTTGGAAGGGTGTTCACTGGTGTCTTCTGCCTCGAGACCCTTCGCCCTGCCCATTAGAAATGGGGTTGCCGCTGCACCGGCTAGCACCGTCTTGAGGAAATCACGTCGAGCCTTGCCCCCGCTCATGGGGCCCTCCCGGGGATCTTTGCTCTGCGCACGAATCTTAGCCAAAACCCGCTCTCAGGCGCAACCCACACACAGAATTGGAACGTGGCCTGACGATCTCAGCCATGCGGCCGCACTAGGATGTCAAGCAGAACTCGGAGCCTCTTTAAACGGGTCTGAGCAGGAATTTGTGAAGGGGCGCGAAATCATGCACTGGCGCCAGACTGTTCGGGTGCCAACCGACAACGATTTCACGAAGAAGCTGACCATCTGGGAGAGGATTCTGAACTACTGCGCAGCGGCTGTTTGACATAGAGTATACTCCTGAGGCACTAAAGCGAGCGAAAATTTACAAAAACGAAGCCGTTAGGTATAAGAAAACAAAGGATCGGGGCTTTCAAACACGTGTTTGTGGTAAGAGCCGGGAGCGGGCCTTTGGCGCGAAAGTGACGCGCATCCCGATGGTCCCTGGCGGAAACATCATTATCTCTGCTCCGCCGCAGCCGGGGTATAAGGACCTACGCCACATTGCAGCTGAAGGCAGCGCGCATGACCGTCACTAGGGCCGAATTCATTACCTCGAGAGCAGACTAAAATGCAGGCGCTTACGAATTCTTGCTCAGAGCCCTTTAAACTTGGACTTGTGTGGGGATACCCCTTGGAGGAAGGGCTGAGATGATGCGGTTCCCAGTTTTCGCCATAAAGGTCGTTGCCTTTCATGTGACGACTTACTTCCTGGCAGGCGCCGTGGCCTACCCCTTGCTCACCAAGCAGTTCTACGTCGGCCCTCATCCCGTCTTCGCCGTCTTCATGCGGACGGAAGCTGAGCCGGCCTTGTTTCATCATTCGGTGCGCTGGTTCCTCCCCGGTGAGTTCCTGCGGGGCCTTCTTATCGCTGCCGTGCTCTTCCCGCTCTTCGACACGCTGAAATCGTGGCGATTCGGCAAACGTTTCCTTGTGATTGCCGGCTTGTACATTGTGCTTGGGTTCTGGGCCGCGACCGTCGCCGCACCAGGCACGATCGAGGGTATGGTTTACCTGCGTCCCTTTATCACGCCCTACGTCCACCTAGCGGTTCAGCCCGAGGTCATTGGCCAAGGGTTGGCGCTGGGCCTGCTGATCGCGGGAGCGATGACGGAGGCGCCTGAGAAGGCGTAGCTGGAGTCCCGGCGACCAAAAAGGATGATGCCGACGGGATTGCTTCCATTACGTGCCATTGCCTGCCCGCCAACGTTTGTAGCCTGCCCGATCGCTCGGGTAACGCCGCCGGAAACCCTATAGGCGCCATAAGCAGATTCAATTGGACTCGCTTCTAACCCTCTCCTAGAGTGCTAGCCGGTGGGTGTCGTCCGCCGTCCGTGCCCGAAGGCCCTTCCTCAGGGGTCGATTCGAGGACAGCAGCCCAACCCGGAACATGACCCCCACAGCACAAGACCGCGATGGCGGGTACGTCCTCACGCTGGACGAGATCGCCGAACTGACGAAGCAAGGCGGAAAGCCAGCCGAGAGTCTCCTGAACGTAGTCGCCCTGATCGCCAGGCGGTTTGAGACCGACGTCTGCTCCGCCTATCTGCTTGAGCCGGACCGTGCCAACCTTGTGCTGGCCGCCACTCTCGGTCTGCGCCCGCAATGTATCGGCACGTTGCGCATGGGGCTCCACGAGGGCCTGGCGGGTCTGGTGGCCGAGCAGGTGCGGCCGGTGGCCGTGGAGAGGGCGCAGGAGCACCCACGTTTCAAGTATTTCAAAGAAGCGGGAGAAGAGGCCTATCGGTCCTTCCTCGGCGTTCCCCTCGTCGATCGCGGGGTTCTGCAGGGCGTGCTGGTAGTGCAGACCGTGAAACCCCGCACTTTCCGGGAGGACGAGGTTCGCATGCTGGCGGACGCCGCCGCCCAGGTGGCACCGGTGGTGAGCGAGGCTCGCATGCTGGATCGATTCATCGCCCCCTCCCAGGAGCGGCTTTGGTCGCTGGCCCGCAACCTCTGGTGGAGCTGGGACCACGATTCGGCCGGTCTGTTTCTCGACCTCGATCCCGTCCGCTGGCGCGAGCTGAATCACAATCCGCTGGCGCTGCTCGGCGAGACACCCCTGGCGCAGATCGACCGCCGCGCTGGGGAACTACTGCTGCACAGCCGGATCAACTACGCTTACCGCCGGCAGCGCGAGTACCTCGAGGCCGACCGCACCTGGGGAGCGAGGTACGCTGGCGTGCTGCGGCCTCGGCCGGTGGCTTACTTCTCGGCCGAATTCGGCTTGCACGAGTCGATTCCGATCTATTCGGGCGGCTTGGGGGTTCTGGCGGGTGACCACATCAAGAGCGCCTCGGACCTGGGTATTCCGCTGGTCGGCATCGGCCTCTTTTACGGCCAGGGGTATTTCCGTCAACGGCTCGATCTCGACGGCTGGCAGCAGGAAGAGTACCTGCAGACCGAGGTCAACCTGCTGCCCATGGAACCGGCCATCGGGACCCGCGGCGAGCCGGTGTTGGTGTCGATCGAGACGCGCAACGGCTGCATTCAGGCAAAAGTCTGGCGCTTGAAAGTGGGGCGCTGCGATCTGCTCCTGCTCGACTCCAACGTGGCCAGCAACTCTCCCGAAGATCGGGATCTCAGCTCGCGGTTGTACGGCGGGGACCGCCGCATCCGCATCCGCCAGGAGTTGCTGCTCGGTGTGGGAGGCGTTCGCGCCTTACGCGCCATGGGCGTCGCGCCCGCGGTCCTTCACCTCAACGAGGGGCACAGTGCCTTCGCCATCCTCGAAGCGATCCGGAACCGCATGCAGGATGAGGGTCTGGACTTCGACGAGGCGGCCACCCGCGTCTCGCGGGAAGTGGTCTTCACGACCCACACGCCGGTGCCGGCGGGGCAGGACCGCTTTGCCGCCGATCTGGTGGAAGAGCATCTGGGACCGCTGCGCCATCGCTTGGACCTGTCCCGCGAGAGGCTTATGGGCTTGGGACGCGAGAATGCGGGCGATCCCAACGAGGACTTCTGCATGACCGTCCTGGGCTTGAGGCTGTCGCGGCGGGCGAACGCCGTTTCGGCCCTGCACGGAAAGGTGTCGCGGGCCATGTGGGCAGGGCTCTATTCCGGCAGGCCAGAAGACGCCGTGCCTATCGGGCACATCACCAACGGCGTTCATGTCCTGTCGTGGCTGGCGCCGCAGATGTTCCGGCTCTACGACCGGCATCTGGGCACGGGTTGGCACGAGCACAGCAGCGAGGCGCGGATCTGGGAGCGGATTGAGAGTGTTAACGATGGCGAGCTTTGGGAAACACACCTCAGCCTGAAGTCACAGCTCTTGAAGTTCGTCCGCCACCGGGCCATGGAACAGGCCGAGCGCCGCCGCGAACCCGCCGCGACCGTGCGGAGACTTGGCCAAGTGCTCAGCCCCGACGCCCTGACCATCGGATTCGCCCGCCGTTTCGCGACCTACAAGCGAGCCAATCTGATCCTGGCAGATCTGGAAAGACTAGCGGCGCTGATGAACGACCCGAAGCGCCCCGTGCAGTTCGTCTTTGCCGGCAAAGCGCACCCCCTTGACGACCCGGGCAAGCGGGTGCTGCAGGAGATCGCGGAACTGACTCGCGACCCGCAGTTTGCCGACCGCTTCGCCTTCGTCGAAGACTACGACATCAACGTCGGACGTCATTTCGTGCAGGGAGTGGACGTCTGGCTGAACAATCCGCGGCGGCCTCTGGAGGCCTCCGGGACCAGCGGTCAAAAGGTGGTGCTGAATGGAGGCCTCAACCTTTCCATTTTGGACGGCTGGTGGGCAGAAGCTTACGACGGCCTGAACGGGTTCGCCATCGGAATGGGCCGGACCCACTCCAATGAGAAACTTCACGACGCCCAGGATGGCGACGACTTGTATCGGGCCCTGCGCGACGAGGTGATTCCGCTTTACTATGAGCGTGACGAGGATGGCTTGCCGCGCGGCTGGATAAGACGCATGAAGCGTGCTGTCCGCACCCTGGGCTGGCGGTTCAATGCGGACCGCATGGTGATGGACTACACGCTGCACTGCTACGTTCCCGCCGCCGGCGGTACTTCAAGCGACCCGCGCGTTTCAGGATAAGTTCGATCGGGGCTTCTTTCGCGAACCAGGCTGCGCTTCGGGTCCACCACCAGCCAGGCTATACCTCCCAACGAACACAGCGCCGCCGCCGTAAGGAATGAGGCGGTCCACCCGTAAGCGGCCGCGATCGCCGGCGTCAGCGAGGCGGTGACAGCGCCCCCGATCTGACCTCCCATGTTCATCAGCCCGGAAACCGTGCCGGACGAGTTTCCCGAAATGTCGGCCGTAATCGACCAGTAGGCGCTCTGACTCAGGTAGAGGGCTCCGGCGCCGCCGGCAAGCACCACGCTGGCCAGTCCCGCGCTCTTCACCAGCGATCCGGTGGCCAGAAATACGGCCGCCAGCAGGAGCACCACACAGGAGAACAGGCAGCGACCCAGCCGCGGGTTGAAACGGCGCGCGAGCCGGTCGCTGATGAAGCCGCCCGCCGTGGACCCTGCCGACATTGCCAGAAAGGGCAGCATGGCGAATTCGGCGCTCGACTTCAGGTCCATGCCCCGGACCTTGGCCAGATAGATAAAGAACCAGGCAAAGAAGATCCAGGCTACGTAGCCGTAAGTGAAGTAGCTTAGGGTTGTGGCCAGCACTTCCTTACTCCGCAAGATTCGCCTCCAGGGCAGATCCTCGCTGGCGCGCCCGTCCTCCCGCTCGAACGTCAGGCCGGCCTTGATGAGGCGGAGCTCACCGGTTTTGACCCAGGGATGCTGGTCGGGAGTGTCCCGCGCTGCGGCAAACCAGACTACGCCCGCCACCAGTCCAACGACCGCGCTGGCCCAGAAGGAGGCCCGCCAGCCGTGATGGATCATAACGTAGGCCACGAACGGCGGCGTCAACCCTGCGCCCGCTCCGACGCCCGCGAAGATCAGCCCGTTGGCCCGGCCGCGCTCGGCACTCGGAATCCAGTTGGCCACGAAATGATTCGAGGCCGGATAAATGATGGCCTCGCCCGCACCCAACAGGAAGCGGATGGCGATGAACAGCAGCAGAGGAGCGCCGATCCCCACCGGTACGCTGGCGGTGAGCACTGTAAAGATGCCCCACCAAACGACACCCAGGGCAATCGTGCGGCGAGGCCCAAAGCGGTCGGCCAGGCGGCCGCAGGGAGTCTGGAAGATCGCGTAGCCGATCAGAAAGGAGCTGAAGACGTAGCCGAGTTGAACGTTGCTGAGCCGGTATTCGGCGGCGATGGAACTGCCGGCCACCGAGATGTTCACGCGGTCCAGGAAAGCGACCGCGCCCAGGATGAAGACCCACCAGATCAGAAACCAGCGCATGCTCACCAGTTGGTGATAGAACCATCGGGCCGCTCCAGCATCGAAATCGGCCGCTTACGTTCTGTGATCTCCGAGGCGAGTTGCAGGGGCTTGGTGTCGAGCGTTACGCCGAGGCCCGGCCGGCGATTGGGCCACATCTTGCCGTTGCGGAAGTCATAGCATTCGGGCAGGTGCGGATAGGGGGCCTGGCCGTCACCCAGCATCTCCATCAGAACCGGACCGGGAAAGACCGAGCACGCCTGCACCAGCGCGGCCTCTGATACGGGTCCGGTGAAGTGCGGGATCAGACCGACGTAGTGCGTCTCGCAGAGGGCGGCGATCTTGAGGTATTCGGTGATTCCTCCGACGTTGGGCAGCGTCACCCGCGCGTAATCGATCAGCTGCTGCTCGATGAGCGCGTTCACGTCCCACTTGGATCCGAACTGCTCTCCTACCGCGATCGGCACCTTGACGTGCGCCCGCAGCTCGCGATAGGCCTCCGGATTCTCGGAGCGAATCAGGTCCTCGGCAAAATACGGCTCCAGCGGTTCGATCAGCGTGCTCAGCCGCACCGCATCCGGGAAGTCAAGACGGGTGTGATAGTCCAGAGCCCAATCGCCGTCCGGCCCCACGCCCTCGCGGATCTGGACGCAGTCGGCGTAGGTCTGGCGCACCGCCTGGTGCGAATTGAAAGGCTGGCCCTGGGGCGGATCGGCCGCGGCGTAACGGAAGGCGCGGAACCCCGCTTCCACGCAGGCGCGGGCGGTCTCTTTCACGCTTCCCTTTTGCGGAAAGGCGGTGGAATAGCACTCCACGTGCGCGCGCGACAGGCCGCCGAGCAGGTCATGCACGGGCACACCAAGCGCCTTGCCCTTGATGTCCCACAGCGCCAAGTCGATGGCGCCGAGCGCATCGAGCTTCTCGCGTCCGGCGGGATAGAAGTAACCGCGAAACATCATCTGCCACAATCGATCGGTGTTGAAAGCATTCTCCCCGATGATCATGGCCGCGCACTGCTCCACGGCCTCCTTCGATCCGCCTTCTCCGACGCCGGTGATGCCCTGGTCGGTCTCCACCGTCACGATGTGGAAGCTTTGATTGAAGTGGGGAGGCGACTTTGGATTGAGGTAGAAACGGACCCTGCGGATCGTCAGGGCAGGCGGAGCCGCAGCCGGCGGAGGGTCAGCATACGTCAGGGCTGCGCCGCCCACCGCCAGCGACTTCGCTACCGATTTCAAAAGAGTGCGGCGATGCATGGATCACCTTGCCAGCTACGGGGTCCCGAACCGGCGACCTGTCCGCCCTCCTTCGGCCCCCACATGCGCTTCCTCATCTATATTTCTCGCCCCCGAGGTCGCGCCTCGCCAGTCCAAAGGTTTTGTGCTGCGACTGTCCCTAGACCAAGGCTATCTATAATAGAATCTACTGGATGCGGATTGTTCATCATTAATAGATTTGTTTTCAATTATTTACATGACCTAGGATTGAGCCCTAACGATACCCTGGTCCACCTCCCCAGCCGCCGGCTCATTGACCGGGCGGCATCCGCTAGGGTTGTCCCCTTTGTTTTGTTACAGATTCCAGCTTTGATCCCGGAAGCAACAAGCTGGGCCCCTCGCGAAAGACCCTCCTCATTATAGGGCTCTTCCAAGCGACCCCGATCAGCGCTCAAGGCTGGATGGAACGAGCGGCGCTCAAGCCAGATTACCCAGCCAGCATCATCGCATGAGTTTATGTGAAGTCAAGGCCTGTCACGAGCGAGGCAAAGAGGGACCAAGCCGTTGCTACCCTCTCCTTTTCTCAATCCGCGACGCCTTCAGCCTCCGCTGATGGCCGGCAGAATCGAGATTTCAGCGCCGGGGAGGATGGGAGTCGCCAGTCCACCCGTGTAGCGGATGTGTTCCTTTCCCACGAAGATGTTAATGTGTTCCCGGACCTGGCCCTGCTCCGTCATGACCCGGTCGCGAATGGCCGGGCAGACGACCCACAGAGCCTGCAGCGCGTCGGAGAGGGTGCCGGCCGGATCATCAAGTTCCACCTCGCTGCGGCCGCCAGCCAGGGACCGCAACGAACCGGGGATGTGAAAGGTCACCGCCATCTTTTCACCTACGCCGCCGCCTCTTGCTCTTGCCTACGGAGGGTCTTGCCGGTCTCGCCCCGGAAGAGCGCACTCGCGGCGCGCGAGCCGCCTTCGGGCTGCGGCCGGCGCAAGGCTCGCCGATCAGGACACTGCGGACGCAGACCACCGCCGGCAGGCCCTCCAGGATTCTCGTCCAGGTCTTGCCTTCGTCGGCGGAACCGTAGAGTTGTCCGCTGCGGGTCCCGAAATAGAGGCCGTGCGGATCGAGCCCATCCGCCGTCATGGCGTCGCGCAGGACGGTTTCGTAGGCTCCCTTCTGCGGCAGACCACGCATCAGCGGTTCCCAGGAAGCTCCGGCGTTGCGAGTGCGGTAAACGCGCAGACGGCCGTCCGGAGCGCAACGGAACTCATCGGACTCGACGGGAAGGACGTAGGCGCCGTCGGGGTTGTGCGGATGCGCCACAATGGCGAAGCCGAAGTCCGATGGGACCCCGTTGGCGACGTCCGTCCAGCTCTCGGCGCCCTCATCCGACCGATACAACCCCCAATGACTTTGCAGGAAGAAGCGGTCAGGGCGAGCCGGTTGCATGGCAAACTTGTGGACGCATTGGCCGAATTCAGGATACCGGTCGGGCTGGTAAACCACCCGGATGCCGCGATTCGCCGCCCGCCAACTTCTGCCTCCGTCCTCGGTCTTGTAGACTCCCCCCGCCGAAATGCCGACGTATATGCGCGCCTGATTCGCGGGGTCGAGGGCGATGGTGTGCAAGGTCAAGCCGCCGTTGCCGGGCGTCCAGCGCGGACGGTGAGGATGATCAAACAGGCCCCGCACCAGGGACCACGTCTCGCCCGCGTCGCGAGACTCAAACAGCGCCGCCGGCTCCACCCCGCAATATAAAGCTTGGGGCTCCTCGGGGCGGCCCAGGCAGATCTGCCAGATATTCTTGAGGACGGCCCCTGTCTCGGGAGGAAACTTGAGGTTAGCTTCCTGCGGATTAGTCCAGACCTTTCCAAAGTCATCGCTCGAGCGCAGGTAGGTGCCCCAATAACTGTGGGTCGACGCCCACAAGCGATGCCTGCCGTCACGGCCGTCGTACGCCATGGAGTAGATGGCCTGGCCGTGGAAGTAGGGCCCGGCCACATCCCAGCGCCGGCGGTCCCGGCTCGAGCGCAGCAGGAAGGCGCCCTTGACAGTTCCGACCAGGAGCAGAACGTCCCCGTCCTTGACGCGAAGATGACGAATGCCGCGCAGCACGGTGGTGAGCGGCCCCCGCTGCTCACGGGGCTGGACCCGGGTGCCGACCGAAGCGGATTGGACCGCCTCGAGGGCCGCTTGAACCTCTCCCGCCTGCTGGTAGCGTTGGGCGGCTTCCTTCGCCAGACAGCGCTGGATGATCGCCGCCAGACCCGGCGGGATGCGGTCGGGGAGCGGTGGCGGCACCTCATGCAGGATGGCGGAGCTGACTTCGAGGGCCGTGCGTCCCGCAAAGGGTAGCCGTCCTGAAGCCGACTCGTAGAGCACCACTCCCAGCCCCCACAAGTCGCTGCGGTAGTCCCCGGGCTGCCCGCGCAGGACCTCGGGCGCCATGTAGGGCAGAGTGCCCCCGATCGGGCCCGCGCCTTGGAGAGGCGCGCTACTTGTAGTCTGTTCGGCGGCCAGCTCCGGCACTCGCGTGGCCAGTCCGAAGTCGAGGATTTTAACCAGTCCTTGGGGGGTGACAATGATGTTGCCGCTCTTCAGGTCGTGATGCACGATGTTGCGGCCGTGCGCGTGCGCCAGGGCCCCGGCAATCTGGACGCCGTATCGCATGACGGATTCCGCGGCCAGACCGCCTCCAATCAGCGCTCTCAAGGACTTCCCTTCCACCAGCTCCATCACCATGTAGAGTTCACCATCGAACTCCCCGACTTCGTGGATGGTGCAGATGTTGGGATGGCTGAGAGCGGAGGCCGACCGGGCCTCGTTCAGAAGGTTCTGGCGCGACGACTGTTCCAGCGCGGCGCTCTTGCCCACTACCTTCAAGGCTACGTCGCGTTCCAGGACCTCGTCGCGCGCCCGATAGACAATTCCCATGCCTCCTTCCCCGATTTTGGAGACCACGCGGTAGTGGCCCAGCAACTCGCCGATCACCGTCGCTCCTCAGCGTCAGGCCGCGGAAGCGGCCTGGCCGCGCGCCCTTGCGATCCTCTCTTCGCGCCTGTGCCATCATCCGGCGGCTGAAGAATATTTTATCCTACCGCGGGGACCGCTGACGCGGGACGCAAAGCGTATGCGGCTGCTCTTAAGCGGGGGACAAGCGTGGTTCACTGACCCAAGGAACTGACGATAACCATGAGCGCCCCGCCAGCGTCTAGGAGAGTCCTGTATGGTTCTCGTCCTACTTGCTGCCTCGCTCCTGCCCGCCCGGCAGGCGTCCATGGCCTGTGTTGATACGGGCGCCACGACCGCCACTACCCAAACGCAAGCTTTCCCCGGTCCAGCCGGAGTGAGCGCCGTCCTTAGGGTATCGAGCGCCGACGATCACAGTGCGAATTCCCACCTTTGCAACGCCGACTATCAACTCCTCCTTAGGCCGGCCGCAGCCGGTGAGCCAAAGGTGATCGATCTTATCTCAAGCGCCGCCGAATACGGACGCCGCTTGACCCTTCGCCTGAACGGCTTCTCGCAGGATGGCAAACAGGTGCTTGGAATTCTCTCCGAAGGCGGCCAGACTCCCTCCACGCTGCTCTTCGATTACAACCAGGGAGGCGGCGGCGTAGAACTGATCGACGTGAGGAAGCAGTTCGCGCACCTTCTGCCGGCTCGGTGCAGCGCGGCCTCCGGCGTGATCGGGACCACAGCGAGCGGCGCGATCGTCCTGGAGGTAAATTCCCATTGTGGGCCCAACCGCCGCTGGGTGGTCGATTCCGGCGGCAGCAGACCGTGGCCCTTCCCGCCCAATGCCGCGGTTCTTGGCCTCTACAACGGCAATGCTCCGTAGCGGTCCTTGGAATGTGACAAATTACAGGTAGGACGGTACTCTAGCCGCTAGACTTTGCCACACCTACTACAGAGCGGGCGCAGACAAGCGGTTGTGGCACTGCCCCAGGGCAAACCAACCCCCGATATCGTGTGCCCCGCTGATCCGGCGGGACACACGGCGGGACTCGCACCTGTTCGCATCCGCGCGAGACGCGGTACAGCCGGAAGGGCTACTTCTGTTTGGGCGGATAGTTCTTCAGAAGCTTGGCTACCGCCTTCTTGATATTTTTCTCCTGCTTGTCAGGCTTGGCTTTGGGATTGATCGTCTTACTCGCCACCCCGCGCCAAACCAAGTCTTTCGACTTGACATCATACATGTCCAGCGCCAACTGGCCGACGTAGATGGTGCTTGTCGATCCGGAGGTTGTGGTGCTGGTCATGCCGCCGCCATACCCGTACCATCCACCGCCCCATCCCGGGCCGGTACCCCAGCCCGTTGAGTAGCTGTTGTATTGCTTTTCAGTGCTGATGGCGGTTTGGTAGCCGACATACAGATCGGCGTCGTCCGAATCGGTGACCGTCAGCCCTTTCGTGGCCAATTCAGCTTCGAGGGCGTCTTTGATCTGTTTATCAACAATCTGATTAACCTGATCCGATCCCTTAACCACGTCAACCCACTTGTAGGTCCTGAAATCCGAGAATTTAGCATCCTTAGCGAAGTTGAAGCGAACGTCCTGCGCCAGGGCGCTGCCGACTCCGACGACGAGCAATGCCACGAACATAAGAGAGAGCTTCTTCATGGTGTTTTTCCCCTTTTCCGACGTTTGATTGTCCACGTCCCACGGCCTTCGCCTCCATTCGTCATGGTGGCTAACCCCAAGTTTGGACGACAGCCCGAACAACCCATTCTAAGGCTACGAGGCTCTACTTGGCACCGGTACTGTCAATTTTGACAGGGCGGAGGAGCATGCCTTGCCAGGTCACGCGGCTTGGCGGAATAATGTTCGTGTGGGTTCCGTCCCGGAGCTGAATCCTGAACAGCGCGCAGCAGTCGAGCACGGCGAAGGGCCGTTGCTGATCATCGCCGGGCCCGGCAGCGGAAAGACCCGGGTGATCACGGAACGGATCGTTTACCTGCTGGATGGCCCTGGAGCCCGCGCCCTTCCCGAGAACATCCTGGCGCTGACGTACACGGAGAAAGCTGCGGGGGAGATGCAGTGGCGCGTCAGGAATGCTTTGCCGGACCTGGACGCGCGCCTGGATATCTCCACCTTTCATGCCTTCTGCTACAAAGTGTTGGCCGAACACAGCTTTGACCAGCAGCTGCTGGATAACATCGACCTTTGGATCTTCCTGCGCCGTCGCCTGCGCGCGCTCGCCCTGGAGCGCTATCGCAAGCTCGCGGAGCCCGGCGCCTTCCTGCATGATCTGAACGAGTTCTTTTCGCGCTGCCAGGACGAACTGGTGGAGCCCGACCACTTTGCCGCCTACGTGGCCGCCTTGCGATCCCGGCTTGGTGAACCCGGCAAGGCGGACCGTCTCGATCTCGACGAGGTGGAGAAACAGGAAGAACTGGCGCGCGTCTTTCGCCGCAGCCGCGAGTTGCTGGAAGAGGCCGGCTGCACCAGCTTCGGCAGCCTGATCAGTGAGACTCTGCGCCTGTGGGATCGCGAACCCGCCGTGCTGGCCGGGCTCCGCGAGCGCCTCCGGTACGTCCTGGTGGATGAGTTCCAGGACTCAAACTACGCCCAAATGGAGCTCCTGAAGCGCCTGCTGGCTCCTCCGTTCAACCTCACGGCAGTAGGCGACGACGACCAGGCCATCTACCGCTTTCGCGGCGCCTCCCACGGCACCTTTCAGATGTTTGACCGCGCCTTTCCGGGCCATCGCACCGTCTACCTGAACCGGAACTACCGCTCGAGCCGCCGGATTCTGCGCGCCAGCCAAGCGGTAATCGAGAAGAACACGGGCCGGTATGATTCCAAACCTCCCCTCCGCACCGAGAATCCCGACGGCGCGCGCGTCTACCTGGTGGAGTCCGCCGACGACCGGGGTGAGGCGGCCTGGGTGGCAAACGAGGTGCAACGCCTGGCCCGGGGCGGGCAGCGGCTGGGCGATCTGGCGGTCCTCTATCGCGGCCACCTGCATCGCGAGCGGCTGGTTGCCGAGTTCCGCCGCCGCGGCATCCCGTTCGATATTCGCGGCTTGTCGATCCTCAGAACCGCGATGGCGCGCGACCTGGTGGCGCTTCTGCACCTCATTCAGTCGCCGCAGCATAACGTAAGCCTGACGCGCGTCCTGCTGGCTCCGCGCTGGAACTTCCCCGAGGACTTGCTCGTGGAAGCTTGCCAGCGCGCCAGCCAGGCGCGCTCCTCGCTGTACACCGCCATTCGCGCGACCGAGCAGACGCTCATCGCCGGCGATCTGCGGCGTACCGGCTGGAAAGATCTCGAGGGCCTGCTCGGCCGCCTACGCGAGATGGCCAGGATGGCACCGGTGACGGTGCTCTTCGATCGCCTGATCGAGGAACTGGGTCTGGGACCTCGCGCTCAAGGCGTCCAGGGGCTCGACCGGGACTGCGTGATCGCCTTCCGCAAGTTTCTGGAGGCCTGGGAGCAGAAGAACGAGACCGGGAGGCTAGAGCCAGCTGGGAGTGAGTCTGAGGACCAAGGGACAGCTCTCGACGAGTTCATGGAATACTTCCAGTACTTCCTAGAGGCTGGGGGTCAAATCGAGGCGCCGGAGCCGCCCCCGGGCTCGAACGCGGTGCAGATGATGACCGTGCACGCCGCCAAAGGACTGGAGTTTCCTGTCGTCTTCGTACTGAGTGTGGCCCGCCAGCGCTTCCCCAGCACCGAGAAGAGGCCGGTGATCGAGTTCCCCGAGGCCCTTCGCAAAGACCCACCGGCCCCGCCGGGCATCCACCTTCAAGAGGAGCGCCGGCTGTTCTACGTGGCCATGACCCGCGCGCGCGAACGGCTCTATGTCTCCACCTACGGCAAACCGGGGCGGAAGCTGCCCATTTTCGTTGAGGACCTGTTGTCCGATCCTGCGGTGTCAGCCCAGGATATCGAGCGCATCAAGGCGGCAGCGACGGTTCAGACACGGCCCGATTCCCCGGGGTCGCAAGCCGGGGTGGCAGCGCTCCGGGCGGATCGGTCAGGCCGGGTTCCACCGCCGAAGCGCGGCTGCGACGATAAGGGCCAAGGTAGACTCTTCCCAGACGAGGAAGAAGCGGCGTGGCTTCATCCTGACCTTGAGGCCTGGGCCCGCCGTCCTGCCGGCGACGGGACCGAGCCCGGACGCCTGCCCGGCCTGAGTGCCACCGCCGTCGAGACCTACCGGACTTGCCCGCTCCGCTTCAAGTTCCGCCATCTTCTCAAGCTCCAGACCGCTCCGCTCGCCGAGCTCACCTTTGGGTCCGTGATGCACGAGAGTATCCGGCACTATTTCAAGCTACGCCAGCAGGGGGCGGTGCCGTTTGAGGATGTGGAGCGCTTCTTTCTTCACGCCTGGAAGGACAGCGGCTTTCAGGACGACGACCATGCCGAGCAGGCGAAACGCATCGGCCTCGACCAGCTCTGCGAATTCGTCAGGCTGCACAACGCGCTGCCTCTTCCCAGACAGGCGGCCACCGAACAAGGCTTCAGCTTCGAAGTGGACGGGGTCAGGGTGCAAGGGCGGATCGACTTGGTTCAGACCCTCGCCGCTGAAACCGGCGCGGAGGGTGTGTCCGCACCGGAGCGCTTGCCAGCCTTGCCTGCAGCCACAGCCCTTTCCGAAGGGTCGGAAGTGGAACTGATCGACTTCAAAACGGGCCGGCCCAAGTCGCAAAAAGACGCCGACACGAGCTTGCAACTCTCCGTCTACGCGCTTGCAGCGGAAAGGGCGCTGGGAGTGCGCGCCACGCGTCTGACGTTCTACAATCTGACGAATAATCGGTCCGTCTCCACGATCCGCACGCAAGGGGATCTGGACGGCGTGGTGAAGGAACTCCGCCAGGTGGCAGGGGCCGTCCGTGAGGGACGCTATGAGCCCTCCCCGGGCTATACCTGCCGCCGCTGTGAGTACGCAGCCATCTGCCCGGCGCAGGAGGAAGGGTAGGCAACGAAGCGCCGGCGGGCGCCGGAGACGGCTCAAGACATGATCCAATCCAGGGTAAACCATGAATGATCTGATCTACGCGGCTCTCGGCCTCGCGGGAGGGATTGCAGCGGCGTGGATCGTGGCTTCGAGCCACCTTCGCAGGGCCAGCCAGCGCGCAGTGGCGGCCGAGATTGGCGCCGAGGCGCTGCGCCGCCAAGAGGAGGCTGCGCGACAGGAGATCGCTGCCCTGCGCGCCCGGCTGGAAGGCGAGCAGCACGCGCGGACGGCGGCGGAGACTCTGCTGGAGACAGAACGGAGAGCCCTTGAGCAACAGCAGAAGCTCCTGGATGACGCCCACGCTAAGCTGACGGAGACCTTCAAGGCCCTCTCAGGAGACGTTCTGGCGGCGCAGAGCCAGTCTCTAATCCAGCTCGCCGAGCAGAGATTCAACACCCTGCGCGCCCAGGCCGATGGCGAAATGGCGGCCCGGCAACAGGCGATCGAAGCCTTGATCGGCCCGCTCGGAGAATCGTTGAACACCTACCGTGACATGATTCAGAAGATGGAGAAATCACGCTCGGAGTCCTACGGCGCCCTGGGGAGCGAGATCCGAAGCTTGCTGGCCGCCAACGAGACCTTGCGCAAAGAGACCGGCAACCTCGCAGCGGCCCTGCGGGGCGGACCCCAAGCGCGCGGCCGCTGGGGTGAGATGACCCTGCGGCGCGCGGTCGAGCTCGCCGGTATGTCGGTGCACTGTGATTTCAGTGAGCAGGAGACGCTGCAGGACGAAAGCGGACGTCTTCGCCCGGACCTGATCGTGCACTTGCCGGGCGGCCGGCGGATCGCAGTGGACGCCAAGGCTCCTCTGCAGTCCTTCATCGAAGCGATGAATGCCACCGCCGAGTCGGACCGGCGCGCATGCCTGGCGAGCTATGGACGCCTGGTCCGAATGCATATGCAGCAGCTTGGAGCCAAGGCTTACTGGGACCAGCTCCAGCCGGCACCGGAGCTGGTGGTGCTGTTTCTGCCGGGTGACGCCTTCCTGAGCGCCGCTCTCGAGCAGGACTGTGCTCTGATGGAGGATAGCGTTCAAAAGCGGGTGCTGATCGCCACACCCGCGACGCTGATCGCCTTGCTGCATGCGATCGCCTATGGCTGGCGCCAGGAGCAAGTGGAGAAGAGCGCGCGGGAGATCAGCGATCTGGGGCGGCGCCTCTACAGCCGGCTGCGAATATTCATCAGCTATTTTGCCGAAGCCGGGTCCGGCCTGAGGAGAGCTGTCGACTCCTATAACCGGGCAGCGGGATCGCTGGAGGGCCGTGTCCTGACCGCGGCGCGGAAGCTGAGCGAGCTGGGAGCGGCGGGAGGCGACGATCTCGTGAGGATTGAGCCCTTGGATGAGGGGCCGCGAGCTCTGGCGGCTGCGGAGCCGCCGGAAGAGCCAGCGACGGGGCTGGATTCGGAATCACAAGTCGATGGGGTGACGTCGGACAGTTCGGAGAGGGGAGCCCTAAAATAAGTTCGGGGATGCATCGCTGCATCCCCGAACATCCTTTCGAAGCCTGAAGGAGCTTACCGCTTCTTCTTAGCTTTCTTCTTTGTTGCCATTCTATTCTCCTCTCAAGTTTCCAAATTTTCCGCCGAAGCAGTCGGCGGAGCGCGTTGTCAGTTTCAATGTATAGTGAGTGTCGATTCGCTTGTCAAGAAAAAAGTGATTGCATCTCACTCAGAAGACGTCGCGCGCCTCGTTCGTCCGACCTGTCATCGATCGGATGACGAGTCGCGCGGTCGCCCCGAACGGAGTTGCCTCGTTCGGAGGGAGGGGACCGCAGCGAGACGATCAGGCGTCACGCTGATCAACCCGGACGCGGGGATCTGGTAACGCGCGAGGCCGCGAGTGCATCATATCGATAGGTTTTGGCCGTTAGTGTTAAGGATCTCGAAATGATGAGTACGCTTGCGAGGTGGAAGTTCGCCGCCTTCTTCATTGTTGCCGCAGTCCTGCTGACCGTCCTCCCACGCGCGGCGACGCCTTCCCAAGAGGACCAGCAACCGGTGCCCAACTCGGGCCAGATTCTGAAAGTCTCGGTCAACGTGGTCAACGTGTACGCCGTTGTTCGCGATCACAAGCGTCTGGTACCCGATCTGACCCAGGGCGACTTCGTCGTGACTGAGGATAATGTTCCGCAGCAGCTCAAGTACTTTTCCAAGCAGACGGACACGCCCCTGACGCTGGTGCTGGCAGTCGATACCAGCCCGAGCCAGCAGCGGGTGTTGCCGGCCGAGCAGGTGGCGTCGAAGCAATTCCTGAATGAGGTCCTCCGCCCCAAGGATGCCTTTGCGGTGCTGCACTTCGACGTGGAGGTCGAACTGCTACAAGACTTCACCAGCAGCTCCCAATACCTTACGCACGCCATCGACGAAACCGAGACAAATGGTGGTGGCGCCGGTCCGCTGCCTGGGACTTTTCCCACCACCGGGGGAGGAACGCACCTTTATGACGCGGTCTACCTGGCCTCGCACGACATGCTGAGGAACGAGGCCGGCCGCAAGGTGATCATCCTGGTGACCGACGGTGAGGACGAGGGCAGCCGAGAAACGCTCGATAACAGTCTGGTGGCTGCCCAGAAGGCCGATGTCATCATTTACTCGATCCTCCTCGCCGACCGCGAGTTCTACGCCCGGGCGGGAATGGGTTACGGCGGCGAGTCAGCCCTCCACAAGCTTTCTGGTGAGACGGGAGGCCGCGTGATCCGTGCCGATAACCCGCGGAACACGTCCGAAGCCTTCCAGGAGATCGCGGCCGAGCTTCGCACCCAGTACTTGCTCGGTTATACGCCCACCAACAAAAAAGCCGATGGGACCTTCCGCCACATCAAAGTGACTACCAATCAGGGACATTACGAAGTTCAGACCCGGCGCGGCTACTACGCACCGACCCAGTAGGGCGGCTCCAAGAGAGGACTCACGTTCTCGGGATTCGGGCTGTCCTCTCTACTTGCCGGGGCCAGCAGCGTAGTACCCGGCCTTGGCGCGAACCTTCAGCCCCTTCTCGGTGGTCTCCACGAGGATGGTCCGGAAGGTTCCATCGTGGGCCTGATTCGTGGAGATATAGCCCAGGCTGTACTGGCTCCGGAGCTCGCGGGCGATCTCCTGGAAGCTAGACGCCAGATCAGTCGCCTCGAAAGGGAAGAAAGCTCGCCCGCCGGTCTGCTCCGCCAGGCGGATGAGGGTCTTGTCGCCCTGGCTGAAGCTACTCGGCGTTCGGGCCCCTGCCGTGTTGGTGCCGCTGTTGTTGGTGCTGATGGCGAAGATGATGGCCTCTGAATGCTGCGCCATCGACAGGGCCTCTTCGCGCGAGTGTTCGCTGGTGTTGTCCCGGCCGTCACTGACGATAATCAGTACGCGCCGCAGGTAGGGCTCGGTGGGCGGCGAGACTTGCATCTTCTTCTGGCAGGAGTCGTAGATGGCATCAAAAAGCGCCGTCGTCCCTCCAGCCGCCAGACCTCGAATGGCCGAGGCCAGCTTGTCGAGGTCGTCGGTATAATCCTGCACAATCTGCGGCTCCACGTCGAAGCCGACCACAAAGGCCTGGTCCTGGCCGGGCCGCACGGCCTCGTTGAGGAAATCGATGGCCGCCTCCTGCTCGAAGCGGAGCCGCTCACGGACGCTGTTGCTGGTGTCGATCAGCACCCCGATGCGCAGCGGCAGGTCGGTCTCACGGCTGAAGAAGCGTATCGTCTGCGGCTGCCCGTCCTCGAAAAGACGAAAGTCGTCCTGTTTGAGGTCCAGGATCATGTGATCCTTCTTGTCGGTCACCGTGAACAGCACGTTGACCAGATTCACCTGAATCTTGATGGATTTCGGGCTCGTCTCTTGGGCGGCAGAGTCCGCCTTAGCGGCGGGCTCATTATTCTGCGGGCGGGCGGGCGAAGCCCATAAGACCGCTAGCAGAGCAGCCGCAAAATACTTCTTCATCAAGGATTGCCTCCTGCCGAGATTATAGGAACGGCCTCCGGAAAGAGCAAGAAAAGCACTTAGCTTGAAGGACTTCGCTGAGGGGAGACCTGAGGCCCCGGTGCCGTCTCTACCCCGCTCCTTCACCCTCCCGAACGTTCGACGATCGAGAACTCCAGCCGGTTGTCCACCCGGTCGATGCGGTCCAACCGAACCTGTACCCGGTCGCCGAGAAAGTAGACGCGCTCGGATCTCATTCCCACGACGGCCCGCTGACTCTCGCGGTAGACGTAGCGGTCGTCGTCGAGGCTGTCGAGCGGCACAAACCCCTCGATAAAAAGATCAGTGAGCTCGACAAAGAAGCCGCGGCGGGTCAGGCTGATGATCAGCGCCTCAAACTCGTCGCCCAGCCGCTCCGACATGAAGGTCAGCTTCTTCCAGTCCACCAGTTCGCGCTCGGCGTCGGCGGCCCGGCGCTCGCTCTCCGACGTTTCGAGGCCTAGAGCGTGCAATTCTTCGACCGGAAGGCGCCGGCCGCCCTCGTAACCGCCTGCGCCGTCGGGACTGACCGACTTGCCCGCGGCGCCGCCCTGCTGGGCGAGCAGAGCCTTGAGTGTGCGGTGCACGATCAGGTCCGGATAACGCCGGATGGGCGAGGTAAAGTGCGTGTAAGTCGGCGAAGCCAGCGCAAAGTGGCCCGCGTTCTCCTCAGAGTAACGCGCCTGCTTCAGGGAGCGCAGCATGAGATACGAAAGAATCCGTTCTTCGGGTTTGCCGGCCAGGCGCTCGGTCAGCCGCTGATAGTGACGCGAGGTGATCCTGAAATCGCCCGGAACGAGTTGCTGCTCAAAGCGCTGGTGGCGATCCCGCTCGTCACGGCTGCGGACCCTTTGGCGACGGGCGGTCGGCAGCTCAACGCCCAGCGAGTACCCGAAGGCGGCCGCGATCTCTTCGAATTCCAGCACCTTCTTGGGGTCCGGCAGCTCATGGATGCGGTAAAGCGTGGGCATCACGTTGCGCTCGAGGTGCCCGGCCACCGTCTCGTTGGCGGCCAGCATGAACTCCTCGATCAGGCGGTGGGCGATATTGCGCTCCGAGCGTGTCACCCCGACCATCCGGCCTTGCGGGTCGAACTCGATCTCGGGCGCGGGCAGGTCGAAGTCGATGGAGCCTCGCGCCTGCCGCCGGCGGCTCAGAATGAGCGCCAGCTCTTCCATCATGCGGAATTGATGGGCCAAATGGGAGTAGCGCGCCAGCGCATCGACGTCACCGGCCAGGACGGCTTGGACAGCCGTGTAGGTCATGCGCTCGGCGCTGCGGATGACGCCCGGGGTGAGTTCGTAGCCGAGCACGTGACCGTAGGCATCGATCTCCATGAGCACCGACATCGTGAGGCGATCGACGTGGGGATTGAGGCTGCAGATGCCGTTGGAGAGCTCCAGCGGCAGCATGGGCACGGCGCGGTCGGGAAAATAGACGCTGGTGCCGCGCAACTGCGCCTCGCGATCGATGGCGGTCCCGGGGCGCACGTAATGCGCAACGTCCGCGATGTGCACCTGCAGGCGGTAATGGCCGCCGGGCAGCCGCTCCACCAGGACGGCGTCATCGAAGTCCTTTGCGGTCTCGCCGTCGATGGTCACGATAGGCAGGGCTCGAAAATCACGCCGGCCTGCCGCATCGCGCTCGGAGACAGACTTGGGCGCGCAGCTCGCCTCTTCCAATGCTTCTTCGGGAAAGCGATGGGGCAGATGGTACTTGCGAATGATGATCTCGACGTCGACGCCAAAGTCCTCGCGGCGGCCCAGCACTTCGATGACGCGGCCGCTCGGCGGAATGCCGCGCACCGGGTCAGGAAAGCTGAGGAGCTCGACGTCGACAATCTGGCCATCGAGCTCGCGGTCGCTGAGGCGATCAGGGCGGCGCGCGGAACGCCGGGTCGAAGCTGGACCGCCGCCTGATTCTCCTCCGAACTGCCGGTCCCGGCTCGACTGCCGCTGCGACGTGGCTTGGGGCACCTCGCGGCCCCGCGCAATCACGATCTCAAAAGGGATGTGACGGTCATAAGGCGCCACGTAGTTGGATCGGACCCCGCAGCGGAACTCCCCCACCACGGTCTTCTGGGCCCGCTCCGTGATGTTGACGATCCGGCCCTCGAGGCGCAGGCCCTCGGCGCGCCGGCCCCGCTCCTGGCCACGGCGGGAACGCTCGCGGGCGGGCGCGGGCCGCTTCTCGATCACATGGACCTCCACCCGATCGCCGTGCAAGGCGGAACTCATGCCGAGCGGCGGAATGAAGATATCCGCGCCCACCGCCGGATCATCGGGCACCACAAAACCGTACCCGTCGCGATGGGCAATCAATCGGCCGCTCACCAGGCCGCGACGGCCCCCAGGGCCAGCCGGGCGCGGACCCTCAGTCGGTCGCGAAACGGTCGCGGCGCGATGCGGCGGCTTCGCCCGGTCACCACCTTCCTTAGGCGCGCGAGTGCGATTCGAGGCGAGCGTGAAGTGACCCTTCTTGAGGTAGAGAATTCGCCGCCGCTTGGCAAGCTCTTTCAAACCGTGCTTCAAATCCCGTGCCTGGCTCGAACGCAGTCCGAGTTCCAGCACCAATTCCCGCAGGCGGAAGGTTCGCGCCGGATGCTGCTCAAAAAGTCTCAGGATTTCGGAGTCCGAGGGAAATTCACGCATCCGGGTTCAGTTTAACACCCGGCCCAAACGAGGAGAGCCTTGACTAAAATCGGGCTCCTGTTGCCGCGACCACTATGGCGCGCACTGTCCGAGCGACAGCGATTCAGTGGCGAGCGCCCGCGTCCTGACCCGGATCAATCCGCGGGATGGGTATGTCCTTGCCGCCTGTGTGCAGGATCATTCGGGTTGCCCTGCCGCTGCTATCGACCTCGAAGCTCAGCTCATCGTCGGCCACCTTGGAGAAGAAATCGCGTTCGCCTTGGGCGAACAGATCCTGCTTGGGCTCATCGTTCTCCTGGATCGACAGATGATCGCCTTCGCGCCGGATGGTCAGGATCAGGTTGGGCGGCTCGCCGTAACGGCCTACGTACCGTTCCAGGACCTTGGGATTGAGCACCACCTCCTTGTGGACCTTGAGCGGCGGGCGCGGGGGGAGCTGGTAGTAGGGGGTGTAACCTTCCCACTCGATGGGCGTGAACGTATCCCGGAGCAGGGTCTCGAGCAGATCCTTGAAGATTCCTTCCCCGTTCGAGCTGTTGGTCATGATCAACAGGCCCGTCTTGGGCTGGTCGAAGCCGACGGTGTAGTTTCGCCAGCCTTCGGCGTGCCCTTCCTTGAAGAACGCCTTGCCGTAGGGCGTCCAGTAGAGACCCCATCCCAGGCCGTAGCTGAGGCGGATCGACTTGTTCTCCTCGGTGGTTTCGGCAGCTAAGGTGGGAAATTCATGCTTGGAGAAGATCTGAATCTGCGGGCTCAGCATGAGCTCGCGGGTCTCGGGCCGCAGGCCTTGGCCTTGCATGACGGCCTGCATGAAGCGCGCGAAATCGGCCAGAGTGGTCTGCATCGAGCCGGCGGCGGCGGCCCTGGGCTCCCGGTCGGGACCGAGCGCGCGCCCGTACTCGTCGTAGCCGTTGGCATAATCGCTTTCGAACCGGCTCTGCCACACCATGCTGGTGCGGGTCATGCCGAGAGGCTCGAAGATGCGCTCCTGCATCAGATTCTCGAGAGGCCGCCCGGTGATGGTCTCCACCACGAGCTGCAGCAGCTCGATGCCCTCGCCGGAGTATGCATACCGGGTGCCCGGCTCGAAATTGATGTTCAGCTTGTGATCGTCGTTAAGCCAGCGGAAATTCGGAAAGCCGCTGGTGTGACTCAGTAGCATGCGGGCCGTAATTCGCTGGTAGCGCGGGTCGCCCGCCAGGTCCTTGTAGGCCGGGTACTCGGGCAGCGGCTTGGGCAAGTATTGATACACCGGCTTGTCGAGGTCGAGCGCGCCCTGCTGCACGAGCTCCATCACGAGGTAGGCGAACGCCACCTTGGTGAAGGAGGCAGCGGTCATGACGGAGTTCTCCGTCAACGGCAGCCCCTTCTCCTTGTCGCGGAACCCGTAGGCCTTCAGGTAGGCAGGCTTTCCCTCGTTGAAGACCGCGATGCCCACGCCGGTGACTTCGGCGGCGCCCATCAGCCGCGTGACCGTCGCGTCGATTTTGGCCGGCGTGATGGTGCTGCCGTCCAGACGCTTGATGCCGGACTCCGGCCCGGGGGTCATCACCGCTGGCATCGCTGTCATCGCGGCCGCCACCGCGATCGACCAGAGTGCGCTCTTCATCCGTCTCCCCTCCCATTGAGACTTACGCACATTTTGAGCGGCAAGTTCAAAGGATTATCGAGGTCGAGAGAGCAGGTCATGCAGATGGATTCTCGCTTTCGCGGGAATGACGAGTCGAATGGCGCATTACTTCCTGGGACCGTCACCCCCGCGTGGCGGGAGTCCACGTGTTCCTCGCTGAGCTAGGCTCCGAAGATATTGGTGTTCAGAAACTCATTTCGGAATTTTCCGTGCGGATCGTAATGGGTCAGCAGCGCCTGGTAGTCGGGCAACTTGGGATAGAGGGTCTTGATTCGCGACGGCGCCATGGTGAAGAGCTTGGCCCAATGGGGTCTGGCGTTAAAGGGGGCCAGCTTCTCCTCGATGAGCGGCAGAACCCTCCTCACCGCGGGCCATTCCGGTTTCCAGGTAAAGTGAATGGTCATGGAGGGCCGCTGGTAACAAGGGCTCATCCAGAGGTCGTCCGCCGCGATGGTGCGCAGTTCGGTAATCAGAAGGTGCGGCGTCACCTGGTCCCGAAGCTCTTCCACCGCCAGGATGGCCTCGTATCCCCGCTCGCGGGGGACGAAGAACTCAGACTGCAGCTCGGCGCCGCTGCTGGGCGTGAAGTTCATGCGGAAGTGCGGCATCCGTTCGTACCAGGGACCGGGCACGCCCATCTGCTCCGTGCAGTTCTCGGCCGAGTGTCCGGCGAGCGGGTGAAGATTCCTGGTGGCAGCCTTGGCGCCAAAAAACTCCGGCGCCGGCCGGGACGGAGCGCCCCCTTCGACGCGGCTCTTGATCCACACCTGGGTGATGCGATGGTTCTGCCAGTCGGTGAAGAGGCTGACGCTATAACCGCTGGCGAAGATCTCGTCCAGGTGGCTCTGCAATTGATCCATGGACAGATCTTCGTAGACCACCTGCTTCATCTGGAAGGTGGGCTGAACGTCCAGGATGACCCGGGTGACCACGCCCAGTCCGCCGAGAGCCACCACCGCCCCGGGGAACTGCTGGCTATCCCGCTCCTTCGATAAGACCCGCACCTCGCCGTCCGCCGTGACCATTTCCAGCGCCGAAACCGCCGTGGAGAGGTTGCCATTCCGGTTGCCGGAGCCGTGCGTCCCGGTCGCGCAGGCCCCGATGACGGAGACGTGCGGCAGCGAAGCCAGGTTGTGGAGGGCGTAACCCTGGGCGTCCAGATAGGGCGCCAGCCGGCCGTAGGTCACGCCCGCCCCGATGGTGACCGTGTACGACTTGGGATCGACCGCCATTTGATCGAGATTCTTCAGCGAGATCTGATCGCCGGTGGTGTCAGCGATCCCATTGAAAGAGTGGCGGGCGCCCAGCGCCTTCAGCGGCCGGCGGCTCTTCACCAGCTCCCGAACCTCACCGGCGCTGCCGGGAAGATCCAGGCGGGCGGCATGATAGGTGTAGTTGCCGGACCAATTGGTCCGGGCGGCCGCCTGCTCCCCGCCCGACGCCAGGCGCGACAGCATCGTGCCGGTGACCAACATTCCGGAGGTCTTCAGGAACTGCCTTTTATCCATATAACCCGCCCGAGGGTTGTGATTGGGATGAGAAGAGCTGGTGCCGAAGAGAGGATTCGAACTCGTCGGCATTCGCAAAGCCGAACAAAATCAACGAAATGCTTCCAATGCCGCATGAATATTGGCTCGAAGCGTGAGTCTATTAATTCTCTGTATTCTCCTCACGTCTCCCTCGTGCCCTAGAGAAACAGACACCAAACAGACACCAAAGAAGCCGGCTCAACCCCTACCCAGCCTGCACGAGGGTCCAGCTCGTATCTCCTCGCACGGACCAGATCCTGTGGTCTCTAGATTCTAAGCGGTTGTCGAACGAATTGCCAGAGCGTCCGGATGTGTCCATTCGTGCTGGTGCTCGGCAGTTACCGGCTCAGTAGGTCGAGGGGCGTCTGCTGACAGAAAGATGCACAGCCAGGAATTCAAGCAAAGGAGTGAAGGCCATGTCAGAACTTGGAGTGAACAGAATCGTGTTGATCGGCCGGTCCGGCGGTGATGCCGAATTGACGTACACCGCCGGCGGAAGGCCGGTAGCCAATTTCTCGCTCGCCGTTAACGAATCGTTTAAGAGCCGCGACGGTGAAAAGAAGGACCACCTTGAGTGGTTTCCTTGCGTTTGCTGGAACAAGCTCGGAGAGATTGCGGGTCAGTTTGTGACCAAGGGCAAGCAGGTGTATGTCGAAGGCCGTCTTCAGACACGGAAATACGACGACCGTGAGGGCAATGCCCGGAAGGTCGTCGAAGTCGTCGTGACGCAATTGCGCCTGCTGGGCGGGAACGGCGCTGGAAATGGGAACGAGAATGCCCGGCGCAGGGAAGCCGCAGGTAGCGAGCGACGAACAGGCAACGCCCCGGAACAGGATAATCCCGCGGACGATATCCCCTTTTGAGATCGACTGCGCTCCAGTCTTGCATCACCAGGCCTGAAGCGACACGTTCTCACGTCGGGCCCTAAGCGGCTGAGTCGCTGGTTCGATCGCGCGTTATTTCGGTTCCGAGCTCGCATCCTGGGCAGCGAAGCGTTCTTGAGCGGACCGCAGAGACTCATGGAGCCTACGTTCCAGGACCTCTCGGGGTGGCAATTCCGTCAGGTACTCGGCGACTCGAATGCCACTTCTCTCGAGTTGAAGCAATTCGACGTGCTCGTCAGACTTTCCCGCACAGAGGATGAGACCCAGAGGCGATTCCTCTCCAGGCTGGCGTTCGTGCTTTTCGAGCCAGCGAAGGTAGAGTTCCATCTGTCCCTTGTCCCCCGCCCGAAACCGGCCCAGCTTCAGGTCGACACCGAGGAGCCGCCGCAGGCGCCGATGGAAAAAGAGCAGGTCCAAGTAATAGTCTTCTTTGTCGACGGTGATTCGTTTCTGGCGGGCGATGAAGCTGAAGTCCGAGCCCAGTTCCAGCAGGAAGTGCTCCAGGTCGCGGAGGATTGCCGCTTCGAGGTCTTTCTCGCTGTAAGCGTCCTTCAATCCTAGGAAGTCCAAGAGGTACGGATCCCGGAAGATCAAGTCCGGGCTCACTCGATCCTGATCGCTCACGGCCGCCAGCTCCTTGCGAGCCTGGGAACGAGGTTTTCTGCTGATGGCCGTTCTTTCATAGAGCATGCCTTGAATCTTGTCCTGCAGCACACGAGTGCTCCACCGCTCAATCCGGCACATCTGGGTGTAGAACTCGCGGCGGAGGGGGTCGTCGAGATAGATGATCTGCCTGAAATGCGTCCAGGACAAGTGTCTACTCAGTGCGTAGACAATCTTTCGGTCCGGAAAAGTCTCGGAAAAGCGGATCATGTGGAAAAGGTTAGGGCGGCTGAATCCGCGACCGTACTCTGCGCTCAATTGTCTACTCAGTGCGTCGACAATCTGCTCACCATAGGCGGCGCGCTCGGACGCGAGAATGTCTTTGCAAATTCTGTGCCCGACCGACCAGTAAAGTGTGACCATCTCTGAGTTCACGGCCGCGGCAGCGCGCCGACGCGCGCTCTCAATAAGCAGCCTGACGTCTCTCAATAAAGTGGGCGGAAAGATGATCAACCGGGAGGTGCCCGGTGCGAGATCAGTGGCAGCTTCACTCGTTTCTGTTCTTCTGAACTCTCTTGTCATCAGCAGTGTCTCCAGAGCTCAGTAGAGAGATCCGAGGGTCGGACGGCCGATGATAGGCCCATCTGATTTGACCGTTCGACTAGGAGCATCGGCTGGTCCCCGCCTGGAGAAAACCCTTTCGGGCAACTCCCCACAAGTATCAAGCGTTTTGTTTGTTGCCAGCAAGACCGCAAGGAAGGTGACGGAGAGCTTGTTGAATCAGTATTCTGAGTTTGCAAGTCATATTCGGATCAATAACGTGCTGAACCGTTCCCAATAACTGCCTTGGGCCGGTGGCTCTGATCCTGGATCCAGGACAAGATTTCGTGCTTCGGGAAGCGAACGTTGGACTGGATCTTCACGTACGGAATCAGGCCACGTTGCACGTAAGCGTAGATCGTCTTTATGTCGATTTTGAGCATTGCTTCCAGTTCTCGAGCAGTAAGAAGCTCAGGTGTGTCGCGCGATGAGGCACCCCACTTCTCAAGCGCACCTATGTTGGTCGTAACCACTGCAGATCCTCTTGCCACGGTTCTAGACCCTCAATAGCTCCGATTTCGCTCCCTAATCGCGACGGATCCGACCCTTATGGGTCAGCGAATCGCACCCCGAGAACTCAATCCTCAACAAGCAAGCACTCCATGTCAAATTTCCGCAGTTCTGATCCTCTGAACCGCGCATGGGATGCAAAGTGACGTGCGGCCGACCTGGCAAGGTCCTCCTGGTCGCGCGGTCGCTAGCAGGAAGGCGGCCTGGTGGCCTCAGCTTGTTTACACTAAAGGACTTAGGGCTGAGCTCTTATGCAGCAGAAACTCATTCTCGGTCGCTTCTGATCCGGCTGTATTCCCCTGTAAGGCGGTTGCGCGAGCGCCTAGGTATCTCAGTCACAAAGCCTTACGAGGAATCTGTTACAGGGCGACTAGTTTGAAGGAAGATGCAAGCGCGTTCTGAAGGAAAGTTCTTGGCAAACAATAAGATCGGCTTGGCTTCCAAGCCGTAAACTTGGGAAGCTGTAGTCGCACCGGTTCTGCGTCACACAGAAACGCAATCTTGGTCACAACTCTTGTGAACAGTGAATTCTCAGCGGCGGGCCGGAGTCGCTCCGGCAGGTGTCGTGTTCGCTCCGCTTTGGTGGCAAGTTATTGTGCGGAACCTTGCGAAACGCGACCGGAGTCGAATCTGCCCGTCACCCATGGTGGCGGATGAACCGGCTGCGGGGTCAGCAAGACGCTGTCGGCGTCTGTAATCTAAAGAAATAAAGGAGGATGCATGTTTGTTGAACTAATGCCGATGCTCGCGGGACGCACGGTGATGATCACCGTGGCTCGTGAGGACGACAAAGCCGTCCGTGTTTGCATTATCCCCAAAAAGGCAAAAGACGACGAGAACCCGGCGCTCACCACACCGTTAAGCTACACCGGCACGCCGGAGGAGCTCGACGCCGAGCTAGGGAAGCACTTGGTCAGCTACGTCGAGTGCCACACCCAACTCGGCAGCACCCTAGCCCAAGCCAAAGCCGAAATGGATGCTGCAGCCAAGGCTGCCCAGGATGAGGCCCGTAAAAAGGCGGCCGAGCGAGGCAAGAAGGCAGCGGACAAGCCTGTCACGACTGCTGACTCGGCACCGGCAGCGCCAGCGACGCCTCCGCTAGCGGCAACTATGACGCTGTTCGGAGGTTCGCAGCCCGCGGCTTCGCCGTCTGGGTCGGCCACTCCGACGGCGACAGCAGGAGCAGCAGGAGGAGGAGGTGAAAGCACATGCAGACTAGCGTTGTAACCCGGGAGTTCACTTTCAACGGCGTGAAACTCCCCGACCCAGACCCTAAGCTCAGCCCGGAGCAAGTCCGGTCGGTGCTGGCAACAATGTACCCGGACATCGCCACCGCTTCGATCACCGGACCCGAGGCGGTCGGGGACAAACTTCGGTACAACTTCGTTCGCGCTATCGGCGCCAAGGGGTGATTCCCATGAGCCCGAGGCGCAGAAAGGAGGCGGCAAAACAGGCGGTCCTTGGCGAATTGGAGCTCTTAGCTGGGGACCGCAACCCTCGAAACCAGACCCTGATTGCGAGGTTTGCACGATGTACCGATTATCAAAGTTCGACGAGACTATTGACCGAGGCGCTGGGTTCGACAGGGCGTTGGCAAAAAGGATCGCCTCTGTCGCCGCCGCCCGGTTGGCTTCCGCCCCTGACTTGATGGCCACGGGAGATCAACTGTCTCTTCCCCGTCTCGAAGGGGTACCGCAGGAGTATCTTTACTCCACTGGCGACTCGGCCTTGATCGCCCTGGCTCGCACGCTGGTCGAACTCGATCTGGCAGCCCCGGAGGATTGGGAGTCAGCCCATCGCGATCCTGGAATGTATGTGCTCAAGACGATCGAGCGCCGGATTGCCGCTCACGGAGGCGCCGCTATTCGACGGCGTTTTGACCTTTACGCCACGCTCGGCAGTGATCTCGACGAGTATTCCGACAACAACGAAGAGAACCCCGACGGAAGACAGTTGTACCTAACGGTCGATCCTGACCGCTGCGGATTCGTGGTTCTTGGCCCAACCCTGGAACTGCTCGAGAAAGTCCATCCACAGTTGCCGGCGACCTTTTACAGCCTGTTCGCCCGCGCGTTGAATGCCTGGGCGCGCGTTTATGATTTCCACGATGCAGAGGACCGGGTGACCATGCTGAAAGATTGGATCGCAGGCGAAGCCGATGAGGACCAGTACGAGATCCCAGACGTCGAGGGGTGTATTCCGGCTTGCATCAAGGAACGAGTGCTCAGCCGCCGAAAGCTGCGACAGGTGCGGGCGCAACTGGGACCAAGGCAGGCGGGACTTCTGATAGACGCGGTTCTCGATCTCGCGGACATTTCTCGGCACGCGAAGCGGCCGGAACTGACCGAGCAGATTCGCGAGGAGTTGGGTGACACCAATCCTCCGTTGCCCAGCCTGCTGGCGGTCTTTGTCGAGGGCGACGCCGTGGAAGGTTCGTTTGACGAGGACGGCCAAACTATGATGGAAGTCACTCCGGAACCGAGTGTGATCCTTCCCTTCAATGCCCACCAGCCGGAGAGTGTCCGACAGGCATTTCGAACCTTCGGCGTGATCTGCGACACTCTGGCGGCTGCCAGTCGCGTCATCGACCTAATGCCGGGGTCGGAGCGCTGGGTAATTCAGTCTTGAGGAGGAAATGATGGAAGCACGGATTCGAATCGGTCCCCGGCGGTCGTTTGCACTCAGCCACGCGCTGCTGATCTACCGGGACAACTCTGCGGCGTTCGTCACTCTCCATGAGGTGCAGGGGGAGAAGAATCAGGCGCCCTACCTGGGGCCCGGACAGCCACTGACCACCGCATTTCTGCGGATTCTGGCACTAGGTTTGGGGTCGAGAATCACACCTGAAATCCTGCCGCACAACGTCCTTGTCCGGACGCCCGATTCTGTCGTTTGGTGGAGCACGGCAAGCCGGCACATGATGTTTTTCGGTGGCGGCACGGAAGAGGCGGCCAAGCTGAACGGCCGCATGTATCCGAATCCGCCGCTGGTCTTCAAAGTCTGTCGGCATGAACTGTTCGTGCGGGCTCTGGAGCACGACATAAGGCCCAGTGCGAACACGCCGCTCAAGACCGCGCCCTACTGGAACACGGAGGGCTCGAGAGGCCTTGTGTGCGCCGGCACGATGCGAATACCGCAAGAGATGACGGCCGACAGCATCTCGGACTGGGAGGCCGCCTTCTTTTCCAGTTCCTTCACTCATCCCTCCGGCGCGGTGCGGCTGACTAGCCACTCGCAGGGCTTTGCCGGCCTGTGGTTGAGCCTGGCGGATTGTGAAGATCGCTTTCCGAGTGAGTTTCTGACGGACGCGAGGCAGACCTTGCGGCAGTTTGTCGACACTGGTGAGGAGCAGTGAAGGATGGAGACTCACACAATCCACAGCGAACTGCTCCGTCGTCGCGTACGAGTCCTGGTGGTGGGGTGTGGGGGGACGGGCAGTGCAATCGCAGCCGGTCTTCCTTATTTGCACCATGCGACGCTCGCTGCAGGCCACCCTGGAGGTCTTCATGTCACACTGATGGACGGCGACACCATCTCGCCCACCAACTGTGTCCGGCAACCGTTTAGCCGTTCAGAAACGGGATTGCATAAGGTGGTGGTGATGGTAAATCGGCTCAACGTCTTCTGGGGCCTTGACTGGAATGCAGTGCCGGTCCACTTGGGACGACATGACAAAATCGACCGAGTCGATATCGTGATCGGATGTGTGGACACGCGAGCCGCTCGGGCGGTGCTACGCGACGCGACGGCAGGCAACAGCGAGGTTGACTATTGGCTCGATCTCGGGAATAACCCAGACAGCGGCCAATTCATTCTTGGCGAGCCCTTGAACCAAGTCAACCGGCGCAAGCGGACTCGCTTGCGCTGCGTCGCTGAGTTGTACCCTACCATTGTGGATCCGCAGCTGGATGACGACGGTC
>Ga0335085_10000313_pt1 | contig 144944 bp, 148 predicted proteins | sample Lox_Sample_45_FD_206712 | JGI IMG/M metagenome (GOLD analysis project Ga0335085, IMG submission 206712) | Soil microbial communities from Loxahatchee National Wildlife Refuge, Florida, United States - Lox_Sample_4.5 | ecosystem: Environmental > Terrestrial > Soil > Wetlands | place: USA...
GTAGCCAATTTTTGGCTACGGCACACTTTACGGCACACCTCGATTTTTGAGGTTTACGACAACTGGTAAGGGATTGAAAAGATGGTGAGCGCGGAAGGAATCGAACCTTCAACCTACTGATTAAGAGACACGCCAAGCCACAATTTCAGGTTTCAATTAACTCACGATCAACCATTAACTTACACAAGTCTTGCGCGCACAGAGAGCCATTCGTAAGTGCTTGAAATGCTGTCGAAGTTTAGTGACGTACAGCCACAACCACAGCCACAATATTGAACGCCTGATCAGCGATCATTTTAGCAATGTTCCCGCGCTATCGGCGCTTCTCAGGGCTGCGCTCCTTAGCTCTAATATTGGGATTTCGCGATGCCCAGACGCCGAATTTTGTTCTGGAGGGTCGTGCGTTTCAACCCCAGCCGCTCGGCTGCTCCGCCCTTGCCTGCAATTCGGCCCGCCGCGGCTCGCAGCGCGTCGATGATTACGCTGGATTCCGCTTGTCTAAACGTCGATGGCGAGCTGACAGCAACGACTGTCTCGGAAGAGGAGGGGAGCCCCGCCATCTGCACCTCTAGCTCCTCACCGCGGGTTACAACCACAGCCCGTTCGATGAAGTTGGCCAGTTCGCGAATGTTGCCTTTCCAGGGGCAGTTCGACAACATGTCCATGCCTTGCCTTGATATCGATCTAATCTGCTTTCGCATACGTGCAGCGAATTTTGAAACGAAGAAACTTACGAGTAATGGAATGTCCTCGCGTCGCTCCCGCAGGGGAGGAATCTCGATCGGGAAGACATTGAACCGGTAGAAAAGATCCTCACGGAACTTCTCCTCCTGAATCATGGATCGAAGATCGCGGTGCGTCGCTGCAATCATGCGCACATTCACCCGGATCGTCGTGGCACTTCCCAAGCGCTCGAACTCCTGCTCCTGAACGGCGCGCAATAATTTCGGCTGCAGCTCCATGCTGATGTCACCGATCTCATCCAGAAAGAGCGTGCCTCGGTCCGCAAGCTCGAACCGACCCTTTCTTTGCATCAGAGCACCCGTGAAAGCTCCCCTCTCGTGACCAAACATCTCGCTTTCCAGCAATCCTGAGGGAATGGCGGCGCAGTTCATACGCACGTAGGGGCGATCGCGGCGGGAGCTAAGCTTGTGAATGGCGCGTGCAACCAATTCTTTCCCCGTGCCGGTTTCCCCATGAAGCAGGACGGTAGAATCCGTCGGCGCAACGATGGCCACATGTTCCAGCACTTTCCGGAGCGTTGGACTATTCCCGACAATGTTTTCGAAGCAATGCTCAGTGGTGATTTCTGGTTCGAAATAGAACTGATTGCCTTCGAGCCTGCTCGCGCTGGGAAAACTGGTTGCTGCGAAGCCTCCGATGTCTGTGAAAGCACCCGTCGCTGCCGCCATGACCGCCTCCTGACTTGATGGTGAGCCATTGTGCAACTCCGTACGATCGTCGCGAAAGCCCATATCGGGGAAGTTGCAAACTCTTCGGAGGCGCAGGACATCCTACTTTCGGACTAAAGAAATTTAGGCGTTTGCGATGTTTCTCGAAATCAGAGGCTTTTCTTGCGAGGAGTTGCTTCGAGGCGTTTCCAGCCATAAAGGCGAGCATCGATGGACCATAACCCGGGTCCTAACATTGCGAGCGCGGCGCTGACAGTTCCCAAGATCAGCCAAAGCCATTTGTCGCCGGGCACCATAAGCAATTTCCAGATTTCAGTCAGGGCTATAAAGGTTCCGGCAATGGGTGTCCACAATCCCGCGATTAGCAGAATTCCTGCTCCCGCCAACAGGACGGCAGCAATTGTCACCCCCAATGGTGGATCGCTCGATAGCTTCAAACTAGCGCGCACAACCAGCGCGGCCCCCACAACAAAGCGCATCAGAAGCAACCCGGCGCCCGGCCAACCGCCAGCGAATGTGGAATATAAGCGTCGCAAGGACGCACCTTTCGAACCAGAGCTAGAATCTCTGGTTTCGCAGTCCGGTCGAAAGCCCAGAGAGAGTCAAATTGTGACTCTTTAGAGTTGAGGAGTCGTGTTGCGGGCGGTCCTTGGCGGGAACTACAGCTCGATGATTCCTCGCTTCAGCCCGATCATTGCGGCCTGGGTTCGGTCATTTGCGCCCAGTTTGGACAGGATGTTCTTCACTCGCCCTTTAACGGTTTCCTCGGTGATCGAGAGCTGATCGGCGATCTGCTTGTTCGCATTTCCGGCTGCGATCAACCGGAGCACGTTGATCTCTGCCGGCGTCAGGGCGTCATCGGTCGCATGCTCGGCAATTTCGAACGAGGCTTCGGCCGAAAGCACCTTTTTTCCGGCATGAACCGCTCGGATCGTTTCTATCAGCTCCTTATGAAAGGTGTTTTTCAGCAAGTAACCTTGTGCTCCTGCTCTCAGCGCTCGAAGAATCTGTACATCGCCCTTGTAGGTCGTGAGTACAATGATCTTTGCATCGGGAAATTCTCCCCGAATGGCAGTGATGGCATCGAGGCCGTTCATCTCTGGCATTTGCAGGTCCATCAGAGTGACGTCCGGGCGATGAGCGCGGAATTGTTGGACACCCTCCCGGCCATTTGAGGCTTCCGCAACCAGAGTCATACCTGGGCAAGTACTGATAAGTACAGCTATGCCCTGCCTGATGAGAACGTGATCGTCCACAGCAAGAATCCGGATTTGAGCTGACCTCTCACTCACGTTCTATCGGTTCCTTCTCGTCCGTTTCTGTCGCGGAGCGCTTCCTAAAGTACCAAAAAGGCCGTGTCGATTTCACGTACGCTTTCGCTCCCGGAATTACAAGCTCGATCTCCGTACCGCCATCCACTTCAGTCCAGATCGTCAGCTTACCGCCCACAAGTTTTGCCCTTTCCCTCATGCCGGGCAATCCGTAATGCCCTTCACGCCCATCTCCGCTGAGCACGTCCGAGGAAATTCCTTTTCCGTCATCTCGAACGCGAAGCCTCAAATAGTTTTCGTCGTAACGGAGTTCGACTTCCACGTTTTGCGCCGCCGCGTGCTGGAAGCAATTGCGCAGAGCCTCGGTCGCAAGCCGGTACACTTCATCCCGCAGAATCGGATGCAGATTGCGAGATGCTCCTTCCACAACCACGTTGAAGTTCGGTACTGACGGGGCGGCAGCAGAAGCGAGTTCTTCCCCAATGGTACGAACGGCCAGAGCTAGATCGTTTTTCTCGACCGTAGACATGCGCAAGCCTTGCACAGCATCCCGGCCCTCAGCGATCGCTTGTGACGCCTGGTCGGCCGCCTCTTCCAGCGTTCTACGCGCGTCATCCGGACGTGCCGCCAACAAAATGATGCCTGCCTGAAGCCGCGGCAATAGTCCCTGAAAACTCTGCAGCAGCGTGTCATGCAGGTCGCGAGCAATCCGAGTGCGCTCGGCTACTCGCTCTTCCAGACGCATATTAAACTGCGCCGCCATTTGCCGGACCCGGAACTGATACGCCGCCCACAGTAGAGCCAGCACCCCAACCACCAATAGGGTGCGAAACCAATTTGTCTGGTAAAACGCCGGACTGACGAAAAAATCGAACTGGGCGGCGCTCTCGTTCCAGAAGCCGTCACTATTGCTCGCGATCACGTGAAAGGAATACTTCCCCGGTCGCAGATCGGTGTAGAACGCCTGACGGCGCGTGCCGGCTTCGCGCCAGTCACGGTCATAGGGATCAAGCCGATAGCGAAACTTTACTCTTTGAGGAATGAGAAAGGTGGGCGAAGTGTAGTCAATCTGCAAATCGTGTGGGTGCGGCGGCAGCCTCAGGTTCTCGGTTGCTGCCACTTCTTTGCGGTCCACAAGCAACGACTCAATGTACGTTACTGCCGATGTGGTTATTTTACTGAGCTTCGACGGGTCCACTACCTGGACGACAACTCCGCTGGTAAACCACACGCGTCCATCCGGCGAACAATCCGAAGAGTTAAACGCCGGGATGTTGGGCTGAGCGCCGTCAAATGTATCGTAAAGCCGAGTCTGCAAGACCGCTTCCGGATGGGTCCACCACTTCTTCAGCTCAGAGTCTGCAATTGCAACCACGCCGCATCGCGTGTAGAGCCACCAGCGTTTCTCTGTGTCCTGAATAAAGGAGATGATGAAATCGCACGGCAACCCGTTTTTCGTGGTCATTCGCTGCACCTTGCCTTCGCGGAATCCCACGAGTCCATCATCAAAGGCAGCCAGAATGGTGCCATCGGATTGTGCTTGAATTTTGTGGGGCGCCGGGTTTTTCGCATCCGGACGCAGCAGAAATTTCCGCTGAACTCCGTGGTGAAACAGTACAAGCTCGCCCTTCCGCGTTGCGATCCAGATCCCCCCGTTTGGATCCGATGCCAGCATCCATGCAGCGGGTACCTGCGAGCTGTCAAACATCTCACGCACCTGAAAATCGCGGATACGAACAAGCCTTTGCGTCTTGCCCCTGCATTCTGCCCAGATATTTCCCTCCGTGTCCTCAATCAATCCAATCACCATTCCAAGCGGCTGATGATTCCCCACTGGGATGCGTTGGAATCGTCCGTTCCTGAGCACATATAGAGCGTCATCCACGCCTACCCAAAGGTTCCCGGCGCGGTCTTCCAACATGCGAGTGACTTGATTGCCCGGGAGACCCTTGCCAGCCCGAATCGAGGAAACCTGTCCATTCACTATGTGATCAAGCGATCCGGCATTGGCGACCCAGACCGTTCCGTCTCTGCTTGCGAGGACGCCTGCCGGCAAGTCGTTACCCAATCCTTCCACCTGCGAGAACGTCACGACACTCGGGTCGCGGAAGCTGTCTATTCCGCTTGTAGTTCCCGCCCAAATCAGGCCCTCGCGATCCTCGAAAAGAGCCCATACCGAATCGCCGGAAAGGCCATTCGTACGGTCATAACGCTCCACCTCATCTCCATGGATGCGAAACAGTCCCTTTCCCGCGGTGCCGACCCAAAGGTTGCCGTCACGGTCGAACATCAGCGTGCCGATGTCGAAGTCAGTTCCGTTGAAGGTGGAGGTCGTGAACGGTTTCACAACACCTTGCTCCAATCGTTCAAGGCCTCGACCCGGACCTTCCCCCGATACGCCTACCCACACAGATCCGTCATGACCAACCGCTAAACTCTGAACTTCGTTCTCCACCTTATAAATCTCCGAGGCTCCGGCGTGCCAGTGCGCAAGACCACCGCTGCGCCCTCCCAACCAGAATCCTCCGTGACCATCGGCCGCCAGAGACTGGAGGTCGGAAATCGATATTCCCTGGTCCTTGCCAAAACACTTCGCCTCGGACCCGCTGAGATGGCATAATGGCTGGCTTCCATCGCGTCGAAGCACCCACAACGAACCGTCCTCGGCTTCCGTGACCGCTTGAAACATCTCTCCTTCCAACTGAAAGTGAGAACCGATTGCCGAACCTTTTGATTGAATAATGTCATGCGGCCCGAGCACCCAGAGTCCACCTGCGTGGTCGGCGAATATATTGATCGCTCTATCGACTGAAACACCGACAGGGAAATGCCAAGGCACGATTTGGACGCCATCGAACCTGTAAATATCCCCAGGAAGGGACAGAAGCCACAGAAAGCCGTCCGAAGTCTGCACGATGTGATACATGCCCGAAGGCAATGAACCATCTTGTGTGCGCCAGGACGTGTGAATGTACTGCGTGACGTGCTTATCGGGATCGAGCGCACTGGCTGCTGCTGCGTGCAGCAATAGCAACGCAAGGCAATACCCGACGGTGGCCACAATTTTCGTGCAGCCCTGATTCAAACAACGCCGAACTGATCGTCGGCAAACCATGGTTCCCACTGCGAAAGGAGCGCGATTTAGCGTGAGGATCCGGCTAGCCCTGAGTCCCGATCTATTTCAAAAGCCAATGAAAGGCAGCGATTCCACTCACGATCAAAGATGGCTTAGGTATAAATGAAGGATGCGTGTCTTTCAACGATCTCGATGTCCTCTCCGATCGCCGCAAAATTGCGATTCGCGCTGAACTCACACTCACGTTCTATGATTGCTTCTGATGGCATCTCCGTCGCGAAGTGCTTCTCAAACTAACAGAAACCCATCTGGATTTCACGCCTGCTCTCGCTCCTGGTCTCGGCGCCCTGATCCACTGAGATGACAGACCTGGTGTTTACTTCCGCAGTTCTCTAACATCCACTGACGCGTCTGCCAATTTCACTGCGCGTGTCGCCATGCCCAGTCGGCGTTCGGGCGTAAGGAGATCCTCAAAGGCCAGAACTACTACACCTTGCGCAAACAGATAGCGGTCCCATTGCCTTAGCAGGATTGCGTTCTTGTCGTAATCAATAACATTCTTGTCTGCCCCTAAAATCAAGGCGACCGTCGGACGCGGCACAGTGCGGTTGTAAAATTCGCGTTGCACTGCGCTGCATGCTGAAAGGTAGACCCTGTTTATCTCGGATTGCGACCATTTCTGCTTTCCCTTACCGCTGACGCTGACCCCCGCATCTTGCGCGTAGCATGCAGTGGCAACCGTTACACTCAGGACTGCCATTGTCAGTAAGCTCTTCATGACTACACCTCCCGACAGCTGATGTTCGCTCTCGCGCCCAAGCATCCCGCTTCGCAGCACTGAAATGCATGACTTGGACAACCAGTCTTCGAGTGGGTGCCTCGCTGTTCGTCTCCGCGTGCTCGCGTAGTTGCAAACGCAATGCCAGATCGGAAACTGAGATTTGGGCACTATTTACACTGGGCGTTAAAAAGGGAGTGCTGAAACCGATCCACATAGGCGCCCCCGCGGGAATCGGGGCACGGAAGATGGCGATTATTCCCCCAGAATCATCAAAAGTAGGAAGGTTGTTTATCAAATGGGCCATCGCGATACGCCAATGCACCCCGACGCCGATGACGGCCCAATCAATTCAACACGTCGAAGCTTTCGAATCCTGCCACCGTGGACACTTGAAATTCCGCGACCAGCGGTTCAGCAAGTTGCCGCAAGTCAGAGTCACAGGTTTTGCCAGATCCGAAGTTCAACCCTACCCATGTCAAGTTGAATGCCTCCGATCATGCCCCTCTGTGACACACCGCCCGCGCGACACGGTGCCCCAGTGTGGTCATCCGGCTGTGAACCGCCGTCGCGACCAGGAAAGCATTGGGCCATCACCGACTTACACGAGCACCGCAGGGCAAGCTTCATACGAAGATGAATCTGGGCAAGGTGAGCCGAATCGAAGGCCAAGTTTCCTGTAGCGTTCGACGATCCGTTCGGTCCAACGCACGCCAAACTCAAGTCTGTTGGTGTAGAACTTCATTACTCAGATACTGTCTGACTGCAATCTCCAGATTCGAATGCATAGCTTTACGGTGCAGCAATTGCCCCAGCGGTGATCGTTGTACTATCGCCATCACTCCGGGAGTCATTCCAATCAACCACAGTTGAACGCCATGTTGAAGTTGCTTCTTCGCAATTTCAACGAGCATCTTCAGCGCGGTGTACTCCATATCGAGCACTCCGCTGGCGTCCACCGCGACGACCTTTGGTTGAGCTTCTCTGATCAGCGGCTCAATTTTGTGCGCGAGATGCGCTGCATTCGCGAAGAAAATTGGGCCTTCCGGCCTCAGCAGCAAAAGGCCGGGGAAACTCTCATCTCCGGGGTGTTCCGGCGATTGAGGTCGAAATACATTCGTTCCGGGCTTCCGCCGCAAGACATACACTGGCGGATCGGCGACGTGGTGTGCCAATGTGACCAGTGAAACAATAATTGCGACGACGATTCCCCTCAAGGTGCCGAGGAATATCACGCCTGCGAATGCTGCGATCGCCCACGAAAACTCGGTGCCGCGAATTTTGAGAATATTGCGAAATTCTATCGGCTTGATCAGTCGGAACGAATACACAATCACCATCGCTGCCAGCACCGCTTGCGGCATCATCGCAAGAAGAGGAGCCAGGAAAACGGCGGTAACCAGGGCCATCGCCGCGGTCACCACCTCCGCGAATTGCGTGCGCGCTCCCGCGTGGACGTTAACTGCCGTTTGCGTTGTGCCCCCGCCACCCGGCATCGCGCCTACGAACGCTCCTGCCACATTGGCAAGTCCAGTTGCCAACAGCTCTCTGTCTGCTCGCGGTGCCGGCTCATCACTTCGCGCAAAAGCTCGGCCCGACGCAAGCGTCTCGGTAAAGCTCATCAAAGCGATTCCAAGTGCCCCAGGCCATAGCACGGCTGTCAATGCAAGGTCTGGCCTCACCAGCGAAGGCAGTCCGCGGGATAGTCCGCCCACCAGTTCGACACCGTGATGTTGTAGATTCAGAAGGTACGCTCCGGCGATCGCGACAGCAGCAGCGAACAGTGGAGCTGGCACCTTCGCCATGAAGCGCTCCATACATATCAGAAATACGATTGCCGTGCCCCCCACGGCCAGCGTTGCGAATGAAGTGTTTGGAATCTTGTGAACCGTTGAGAGGACGTTATGCACGAACAGGCCTCTTGGAAAGTGGATGCCGAGAATCTTCGGGATCTGATCGACGACAATGACCAGCCCGATGCCAGCTCTGAAACCCACCAGCACCGGCTCGGAGATAAAATTCGCCACGAATCCGAGGCGCAGCACGCAACCCAAGAGAAGAGCGGCGCCCACGAGAAGCGCCAGTGTCGCTGAGGCTTTCAGTAAGGCTGCGGGATCCCCATTGGGCACCACTTGGCCTAACTGAGCAGCGGTCAGGATCGCCAAGGTTGAGGTGGTGCTGACGCTGAGCACTCGGGAGGTCCCGAGCACCGCATAAATCACCATCGGCACTAAAGCAGTATAGAGGCCCACCTGCACCGGCAGCCCGGCAATCATCGCAAACGCCATTGCCTTGGGAATGATCACTGCGCCGGACGTCAGCCCCGCGACGATATCCGCTCGCAGCCGATCCCGACATGCTGAGACCACCCATTCTGGTAATAGACGGAACCACCGACGCTCTGACATGAACGGGCCTACCAGAGCTGCGGGACTGTTCGACGTATCTGCTTTGGCTCTACGTACCCTCTTCGCTTTTCCCTTGGCGGAAGCTTGGGCGGTGCGTAAGGAATTTCCTCATAGGGAATGCTGGTGAGTATGTGCGCGATGCAATTCAGGCGCGCACGCTTCTTGTCGTTTGACGGAATGACGTACCAGGGTGAAGCCGCTGTATCGGTAGCAGCAAGCATGGCATCCCGGGCGCGTGAGTAATCGTACCAACGCCGGTGTGACTCCAAATCCATTGGACTGAGCTTCCACCGCTTGGAAGGATCTTTGATGCGCTCCACGAAACGCTTGTGTTGTTCCTTTTTCGACACTTCCAGCCAGTACTTCAGCAAGATGATGCCCTGGCTGACCAGAAATCCTTCGAAGGTTGGACAGTCCCTGAGAAACTGCCTGTGCTCTTCCTTGCTGCAAAAACCCATCACGAACTCAACCGCCGCGCGGTTATACCAACTCCGGTCGAAGATGACGATTTCACCCCCGGCGGGCAACTGTTCAATGTAGCGTTGCGCATGAAGCTGCGTCTTCTGCCTCTCGGTCGGCGCGGGGAGGGCGACGACGCGAAAGATACGTGGGCTGACGCGCTCCATGATCCGCTTGATGATGCCACCTTTGCCGGCAGCATCTCTTCCTTCGAAAAGAATGACAATACGGGCGTTGGTCGCCTTTACCCACTCCTGCAGCTTGACCAGTTCAACTTGTAGCCTGAAGATTTCGGCTTCATACTCTTTCTTGCCGATTTTCGATTGGCCCTTGGCGGTAGAGACTTTTGTCTCGCTGTCCAGCGCTAATTCTGATCTCTTCTGGTTCTCGGATTGTTTGCCCATCGGATTTCTGGTTTTCCTCGTGTCGTGCAGGTCCTCTTTAGAGACCGACCATTCTTCGCAGCGCTGTGGTAAACACCCGGGTCCAAAGTAGGACAGGTGGCCGCATCGGCGTTAGCAACGCAAGTTGAGTACCAAGATCAGAAAGCACTAACTGCTTCCTATCGGTGGATATGTGCTCGAGGGTGCGGAAATCAGCGTGCCTCAATGTGGGCTTTGTCCGAATGTGGGCACGGCGGTGGAGGCCCTTGTCCTCTTTGATCCCAAGTCAAAACGCTTCAACACAATATCGAGCATGGGCTGTCAGACTGTTACCGCGTCCGCCAGGGCAGCGGTCGTCATCGTGAGCCACTCGTGGGTTTGCTGCTGCCTCGGCTCGGGCATGATGCGCAAAGCAATGCAAAAACGAAGCGCGAATAAGAGCTCGTTCCAATCCGTTACTGAGTGGTTGGCATGGCGATTGCCACCATTTTGGCTATTGTGCGTCGAGCAGGGACTAGCGGAGGAGCGAGAATGGGTGACATCGCACACAGGGAAAGTATCGCCTCCTCAGTGGGAGTCAGAAGAGGAAGCCTGATATGGGGATGAACCTCAGAGTTACGCGTAAGCGGCTCGCGAGCATTTTGAGGGGGCGTCAATTTTGCTATTTGCCCATGCTGGTGCTGATTATGGTCGGGCTCTCCGCCCAAGTTTCTCCGGTACGTTCCGATCTCCCAACAAACCAACAAGTGATCGCGTTTCTGACCGAGTCGATCGATTGGTATCACCATTGCGCCGCTGAGCGCGAGATTGCAACTGAGCCGTTGGATCTTGTGTTTCTCGAAGACAACCGGCCGCGCGCTGGAGACGTCCTGCAACTATCGTTTGATTTCGCCAGAGCTGACGCCCAGTTTCCGAGCTCCCACGGGAATAGCCGTGAGGAAACTGCGACGGGGTCACCGGAACTGGCGCAACTTGTGCAACTGCAAGACAAAACCGAGTTGCAATGGCGCCAAGCAACTGAAGAAATGGAGGTAATCAAGAACAAGCTCAAAGCCGCGCGACCTGCTGATCGCCGTAAGTTGGAGGCGGCCTTGGACGCAACCCAGAGCCGACTCGACGTCCTGAATGCGGGACTCGCCACTATCGGCCAGTCCGTGGAGTTCGTGCGGGCATTCACAACTCGTGAGACCGGAGATTTGGCATCGACCATCGACGATCTCGCACGAACCGTTCCCGACGTGAGTAGCGCAAAGGCAGTGGCCCCAACCCAGAACCTAGCGTCATTCTTGTCTGCCAAGTTGGGGGATTCCGGCGTCCTCGCCCTCAGCTCAGAAGTGTCCGCCCTGGGAAGAAAACTCAACGTTCTCGATGACGAAATCGTGCGCACCGAAAGCCTGGGACGATCTTCGGCTGCACTCCGGACTCCGCTCTTGGCATCCATCAACAAACATCTTCCGGCGCTTGCCGAGAACGCACTTCAGGCAAGCGATTTGCCCGAACTGCAGCAGCAGAAAGCCAAGCTTGACGAGTTTGCAGCCTTGGTCAAGGCCTTGTCTCCGGCAATCATAGCCTTAGACAAGCAAAGAATATTGGTTGCAGCATATACAACGCACTTGAAGAGTTGGCGCACCGCGGTTATCGCAGAGGATAAGAAAACATGGCGGAATCTGATTTCACGGCTGCTCGGTGCGGCTGCGGTGATTGCCGCACTTGTGCTCCTCGGCGCGATTGTTCGCAGAATGACGGGCCGTCACATGCGCGATACCGGTCGCCGGCACGTCCTGCTGGTGATCCAGAGAATCCTCCTGTGGTCCTGCATCGTTATGGTCGCCGCATTTGCCTTCGCTTCTGACTTGACGTCTTTCGTAACGTTTTTTGGACTTCTGGCAGCAGGCGTTGCGGTCGCGCTTCAGAGTTTTATTCTTTCCGCCGTCGGCTACTTCGTGCTGGTGGGAAGGCGTGGGATAAGAATCGGGGATCGAGTGCAGATTTCAGGCATTGCCGGCGACGTCGCCGACATTGGTTGGCTCCAATTCCAGATGAAGGAGATTGACCTTCGCACTCAGCAGCCCACGGGCAATGTCGTAACGTTTTCGAACTCTATCGTTTTGGCATCGCCATCGACTGGTATCTCGAAGTTCAATCGTGACGTGTTAAAGCCGATGCCTTTGCAAGTCGCAGCGGGCAAAGCAGGCGCAGACTGATCTCTCAAGCGATGTTCCGCCTGCTTACAAAGTCCTATTCAGCCTGAGAGGTTGACCAACCTTACGTGCCAACAAACTGAAAAGCTCGGCGGCCAGAGGCAACGCGGCTAATTGAGGCCATTTCCGCGCTCGCTTTGTTATCGAACTTTTGTGCCCTGCCGCTGTCACTGTGCGAGGTCAGCGCCCAGATTTGGGCACAGAGGCGCGGCTCTGCCGAATGCTATGAAGCTGTTTCTGGGTAATTTTTGTTCTGATTGATTTGGCGAAGCAAGTGCACTGATCACGGTGACTAGTCCTGAGGCACCCGGCTCCCAAAACGTGGAAATGAAGAATGAGTGTCGCAACGGTCCCGCTTAATCCCTCCCCCAACGTGATGAGCAGTCTTGCGGGCTCGCGACTTCATGGAGCGACAGCCGCCACGCATGGACTTCCTAGAGAATATGAGGTTCTGCCGCGCCTAGCGGGAGCTATGACGAACTGCGCTCCCAGCGAAGTGGCCACCGAAGTGGCCGACCTGCTTCGTCCTTTTGCCAGCTTTGAGTGTCTCGACATTGTTGCCGTCGAAGAAGATCGTGCTGAAGTCTTATGGCATTCTGTGGCAGGAACTCAGCTGCTTCCAGGGGACGTGCCCATTGAACAGACTAAGATGTGGTGGGTGTATCAACACCAACAGCCTCTATGTATTGCTGATTGGTCTGGAGACGACCGGTTTGCCGCTCGCAGGGAGGCCCTCAGACGACTAGGGTGCGAATATCAGTCTTTGTGCTGCATCCCGCTCCGTACTTCTCGTCAGCGGCTCGGAGTGCTCCGCTTGGCGAGCCTCCGGCCCAACAATTTCTCCGAGGACCAAGTCCGTTTTCTGCATTCTGTGGCCGATCAGCTGGCGGTGGCCATGTCAGAAAGGCTGAGCCGTAGACTATTACGGAGGGCGGAATCGGAACTGGAGGTCAGCCAGGCCCGATTCGAGCTCATCATGTCAGTCGTGAATCGGGCCGTTTCGACGGAAGACTTGGGAGAAATCCTGGTTGAGGTTACTGCCAACACGCGACGAATTCTGGATTGCGATCTTGCGGTGATGGCGCTGTTCGACAGAGGAAAAGGCGGTTTGAAGATTGACGCGATCGAAGCCGCAAATCCGAGCTTCATCGCCGACGAAGAAATCCGATCCAAGCTGGCTGCTCGCCTAGACAGGATTGTCTTGAATGCGAAAAACGGCGAGCCATGGACCGGGCATGTCGAGTGTCTGGATGAGATCGTCTCACCGGCCGGGGCGAAACACGGCGGGCCGACTGAAGCTTGCGTGATTCCAATCCTGGCGCGGGGGCAAGTACTTGGATCCATGGCCCTATCCCAATCTCAGGGAAAACGGTTCACTCGAGACGAGGTTGCTTTCGTCTCCCACGTCGGGGCACAGGTCGCGCTGGCGATCGAGCTTGCAATTGTCAACAGCGAACTACAAGAACGGCGCGAGGCTTTTGGTTCGGAAAGCGTTTATCTCAAGACCGAGATCTCCCCCGACATGAACTTCGAGGGAGTTGTGGGTAAGAGCGCATGCCTCGGCCGCGTTCTACGAGAAGTGGAAATCGTTGCCCCCACCGATTCTGGCGTGTTGATTCTAGGCGAAACCGGAACGGGAAAGGAATTGATTGCGCGGGCGGTCCACGATCGGAGTTCCCGGCGCCACCAGAATTTTATCAAAGTCAACTGCGCCGCAATACCGTCGGGCTTACTGGAAAGCGAACTGTTCGGCCACGAGAAGGGCGCATTCACCGGAGCCATCATGCGGAAGGCGGGGCGTTTCGAGGTCGCCGACAAAGGCACAATCTTTCTGGATGAAGTGGGGGATATTCCTCTCGATTTGCAACCCAAGCTCTTGAGAGTCCTGCAGGAACAGGAATTCGAAAGACTGGGCAGCAACCGTACGCAACAGGTGGACGTGCGCGTGATCGCGGCGACTCACCGCGATCTGAAGCAAATGGTTGACAATGGGCAGTTCCGCAGTGACTTGTATTACCGTCTTAACGTCTTTCCGGTGACGATTCCACCCTTGCGTGATCGAGCCGAAGACGTTCCGATCCTGGTTCGCTACTATGTGGAGAAGTACGCGCGCCGGATGAGTCGCAGAATCGACGAAATCCCCACCTCCACCATGGAAGCGCTTTGCAACTATTGCTGGCCGGGCAACGTGCGCGAACTGCAAAACTTCATCGAACGCGCGGTTGTCCTTTCTGAGGGTCAGGTACTGCAACCTCCTTTATCCGACCTAGAGCAGTCACAAAAATCTAAGCTTGGCACCCTCGAAGAGGTGGAAAGAGAACACGTTTTGCACGCATTGCGCGAAGCCCAGTGGGTCATCGGGGGACCGAGCGGAGCGGCAGCACGACTGGGGATGAAACGAACAACCCTGGCCTATAGAATTCGCAAGCTGAAGATTCCGAGGAAGCCTCAGTAACCCTGCAGCGACTCTTGGCGCCACGCAAGACTATGACGGCCCAAGCTGATGCGAACGCGGCCATCCTTATCTATTAGCTCTTTAATAGCTCTTTTACCGCGCTCATCCCCTCCCAGCCTTGATTGACTTGCAACCGGTCGTCTTCCTCGAATGTGGAAAGGGTCCAGGCGTTTATGGCACGGCTCCTAGTTCGATAACGTGCTGGTTAACCGGTACTACTCCGCCGCGCTCGAGATCATGGTTCACACAGATTTCATTGTTTTTCGTTGAGAACCCACGGACTTACTGCTGCCCAAACTGCCCGACAAAGTGTTGCCACTCACCTTAGCTCTTGGCACCGTCGGACCTCGCGAGTACTTTTCCGTTCAATGGATTATGAGTGGCCCTTGTTTTGCAATCATTCAAACGCTTTCGGTCCTGCAAAGATGAATATCCACCCACTGCCCGACAAAACTGAATTCCGATCCGACATTCCTGCGTGGATACAAGGAGTATTAAATAATGAAACCTGTCGTCGAGATAGAAGAGCCATCGACAATTTCCCTGAGCCCATACGGCAAAGCAAGATCTACCATTGACGGGTCGCCTCTCAGTCCTGAGGAACTGCGGAAGACTCATGCATACTGGCGAGCCTGCAACTATCTGGCTCTCGGCATGATTTACCTGCAGAGCAACCCCCTTTTGAGGGAGCCTCTCAAGCCGGAGCACATCAAGAACAGGCTGCTGGGTCACTGGGGCTCCAGCCCTGGCCTCGCTTTTATTTACATTCACCTCAACCGGCTGATCAGGAAATACGACCTGGATATGATTTTCATGGCGGGCCCGGGGCATGGGGCGCCTGGAGTTTTGGCTCCTGGATATCTTGAAGGAACCTACTCGGAAATCTACCCCGACAAAAGCGAAGACGAACGCGGATTGCACGAGTTCTTCAAGCAGTTCTCGTTCCCCGGAGGTATCGGCAGCCACTGTACGCCGGAGACGCCTGGCTCAATCCACGAAGGCGGAGAGTTGGGATACGTTCTCTCGCACGCATGCGGGGCTGCATTCGACAATCCTGAGTTGATCGTTGCAGCAGTTGTTGGTGATGGAGAGTCGGAAACGGGACCTCTGGCCACATCGTGGCATATCAGTAAATTCTTGAATCCGATCCGTGACGGAGCCGTCCTGCCGATCCTGCATTTGAACGGCTACAAAATCAACAATCCCACCCTGCTGTCGCGCATCACCCACGAAGAACTGGAAGACCTGATGAGCGGATATGGCTGGACACCTCACTTTGTTGAAGGATCTGACCCGGAAAGCATGCATCAGGCGATGGCGGCAACCGTGGAGCATTGCGTCCAGGAGATTCGTTCGCATCAGCGGGAATGCCGAGAGACGGGCGTGGCGAAGCGTCCGCGCTGGCCGATGATCGTTTTGCGATCTCCAAAAGGTTGGACGGCACCGAGGGAATTTGGCGGTCATTACATCGAGGGGTTCTGGCGTGCACATCAGGTGCCCTTAACGGATGTAAAGAAAAATCCGGAACAGCTCCGGATGCTCGAGAAGTGGATGCGGGACCAAAAGCCGGAGGAGTTGTTTGACGAAAACGGAACAGTCATTCCGGAATTGAAGGAACTTGCTCCGGCAGGTAGCCGTCGGATGAGTGCCAATCCGCACGCCAACGGAGGAGTACTCCGCAAGGCCCTCCGCCTGCCAGATTTTTGTGATTACGCGATTAAAGTCGAACACCCTGGAAGCCTCGAAGCCGAAAACGTGCCACCGCTCGGGAATTTCTTGAGGGACGTCATGAAGGCCAACATGACCAACTTCCGCGTCTTCGGCCCCGACGAGAACACTTCCAACAAGCTCCAGGCTGTCTATGAGGCCTCGAAAAAGTTCTGGATCGCGGACTATTTTTCGGAGGATGCGGATTGCGGAGAGCTGGCAAAGGATGGACGCGTAATCGAAATGCTGAGCGAGCACACCATGGAGGGGATGCTCGAAGGCTACCTGTTAACTGGTAGAAATGGCTTCTTCTCTTCGTATGAGGCTTTCGTCCACGTAATCGACTCGATGTTCAACCAGCATGCGAAATGGCTGTCCATCTGCAATCAACTGTCATGGCGGCAGAAGATCGCATCGTTGAATCTGCTGATCACGTCTACAGTATGGCGGCAGGATCACAACGGCTTCACGCATCAGGATCCCGGCTTCCTCGACGTTGTGTTGAACAAAAGCGCAGCAGTGACCCGCATTTATTTGCCCCCGGATGCAAATTGTCTGCTCTCGGTGGCCAATCATTGCCTACGCAGTCAGAACTACATCAACGTAATCGTTTCCGACAAGCAACTCCATCTTCAGTACTTGGACATGGCAGCAGCGATCGAGCACTGCACCAAAGGCATCGGTATCTGGGATTGGGCTAGTAATGATCAAGGCGGGGAACCTGATGTCGTCATCGCTTCAGCCGGCGACATTCCCACCCAGGAGGCCCTTGCCGCTACTCAGCTGCTGAGGGAGGAGTTCGCCGACATCAAGATTCGCTTCGTGAATGTAGTGGATCTTTTCAAGCTGCAACCGACGAAGGACCATCCCCATGGTCTCACGGACCGCGACTTTGATTCGCTGTTCACTGCAGACAAACCGATCATCTTCAACTTCCACGGATATCCCTGGCTGATTCATCGCCTCGCTTATGCGCGGAACAATAAGAATCTGCACGTGCGCGGCTACAAAGAGAAAGGCAACATCAACACTCCCATGGAACTGGCGATGAACAACGAAGTCGATCGCTTCACGATTGCGATCGATACCATTGATCGCATTCCGCGCCTCCAGAAGATCGGGGGGCACGCCAAGGAACGATTCCGAAATCGGCAAATCCAGTGCCGCTCCTACGCCTACCAGCATGGCATCGACAGTCCTGAGATTACTGGGTGGAAGTGGACGCATAAATGAGGATGAACTGGCCGGAGGTGAGCGTGGTCGGGTCCAGCACCCGGCCACGCCCAGCAGCCCGGACTCCGCATGTAATTGGTAAGGTCCGGCGAAAGGATTCCTGATGAGTGTAGCGACAGCCCCCTCGGTCTCTCTGTTGCAGCGAGACATAGCAACGACCAGCATCAACACGATTCGCACGCTCTCTATGGACGGCGTGCAGGCGGCCAACTCCGGACACCCTGGAACGCCGATGGCGATGGCCCCTGTGGCCTACTGTCTCTGGCAAAACTTCCTGCGGTTCGATCCCCAGGATCCGGTGTGGCCCAACCGCGACCGTTTTGTTTTGTCCATTGGACATGCATCGATGCTGCTGTATTCATTGCTGCATCTGACGGAAGTTCGAGCGGTCAGCAAAGACTACGAGACCCTCGGCGAAGTCTCCGTGCCGCTGGATGCGATCAAGACCTTTCGGCAACTGGACAGCCGATGTCCGGGCCACCCGGAATACCGCTGGACCTCGGGCGTCGAGACAACTACCGGACCTCTCGGTCAGGGAGCCGCTACCAGCGTGGGCATGGCCATCGCCCGCCAGTGGCTCGCGGCTCGTTACAATCGCCCCGGCTTCGATCTGTTCGATTTCAACGTATACGCGTTGTGCGGCGATGGCTGCATGATGGAAGGCATCTCCAGCGAAGCAGCTTCTCTGGCGGGACATCTACATCTCTCAAATCTCTGCTGGATCTATGACAATAACCACATCACCATAGAAGGCAACACCGCTCTGGCATTTACCGAAGATGTGGCCACACGCTTTCTCAGTTACGGGTGGAATGTGACCAGAGTCGGCGATGCAAACGATCTCGAGCGTTTGTCCAGTGCATTCCGCACTTTCCAGAACACCAAGGATCGACCCACGCTGATCATCGTGGACAGTCATATCGGTTACGGCGCCCCTCACAAGCAGGACACCAGCGGAGCCCACGGCGAGCCTCTGGGAGAAGAAGAGGTGCGACTGGCGAAGCGCAGTTACGGGTGGCCCGAGGATAAGAAGTTTTATGTCCCCGAAGGAGTCTACGAACACTTCCGCGAGGGAATCGGGAAGCGCGGAAAACAGATGCGCGATGTGTGGTTCGCACGCATCGACGCCTATCGGAAAGAGTATCCCGAGCAAGCCGAAGAACTGCTTCGGATGCAGCATCGGCGACTCCCGGACGGTTGGGACCTGGACTTGCCCGAGTTCGCCACGGACCCGAAGGGCTTGGCAACTCGAGAATCTTCCGGCCAGGTATTGAACGCCGTAGCCAAGAACATCCCCTGGCTGGTCGGAGGCTCGGCGGACCTTGCGCCGTCCACCAAGACTCGCATTGCCCAAGATGGCGCTGGAGATTTTTCGGCGGAAAACTATGCAGGCCGCAATTTTCATTTCGGAATCCGCGAGCACGCGATGGGCGCGATCCTGAACGGCATGAGCCTGGTGAAACTGCGGCCGTTCGGCTCGGGATTCTTCATCTTCGTTGATTACATGCGTGGATCGTTGCGCCTGAGCGCATTGATGGAACTCCCGGTCATCTATGTCTTCACTCATGATTCGATCGGAGTGGGGGAGGATGGACCCACCCATCAGCCCATCGAGCATCTTGCACATATGCGCTCGATACCGGGCCTGATCGTCCTCCGTCCGTCGGATGCCAACGAAGTGCGGGAGGCTTGGAAGGTGATTTTGCAACTGCATCATGAGCCTGCGGTTTTGATTCTTACCCGCCAGGCCGTGCCTACGATCGACCGCAAGAAATACGGGCCTGCCGCCGGCCTGCTTCGTGGAGCCTATGTTCTCGCTGACTGCAAGGATTCTAGCCCCGAGGTCATTCTCATAGGAACCGGCAGCGAGGTTTCTCTTTGCCTCGAAGCCTACGAGCAACTCACCCGCGAAGGAATACGGGCACGGGTGGTCAGCATGCCTTGCTGGGAATTGTTTGACGATCAGGATCGGAGTTACCGGGACTGGGTCCTTCCTCCCTCAGTCAAGGCTCGGGTCTCAGTCGAGGAGGCCTCCGATTTCGGATGGGCGAAGTACACGGGCGCGGATGGACACAATATCTGTATCGAGAGCTTCGGAGCCTCTGCACCATTGAAGCAGCTCATGAAGAAATTCGGATTCAACCCCGACCACATTGTTGCGGCAGCCAAAAGCCAGATTGCGAAGCACAAACATCAACGCTAAAGCGCCGATGACGCCGGGTTCGACATGAAGGAGGAGCTTGCCGGGAGGTTGAGGAAGCACGGGGATGAGGTCATCAAATTCAGGTGTGATAAGGAGATGGAAGTATGACACTGTTACGGCAGCTTGAGAAATACACGATCGTGGTCGCCGATACGGGCGACATCGAGGCCATTGCGCGCCACCGTCCACAGGACGCCACCACTAATCCGTCACTCCTTTCTCACGCGGCCCAGATGCCGGCGTACCGTCATCTGGTCGAAGAGGCGGCTGAACTCGCCATTGAGCGTGGCGGCCGGCACGAGACCATGGCGGAGGAGTTCATCGATCGGCTCTTCGTCCTGTTTGGATGCGAAATACTCAAGGTTGTGCCCGGACGTGTGTCCACCGAGGTAGCCGCGAGTCTGAGTTTCGACACGGGGGCCACCATCGCCAAAGCCCGGAAACTCATCTCCCTGTACGAGAAAAAGGGCATCCCGCGCGATCGCGTGTTGATCAAGATTGCCAGCACTTGGGAGGGCATCCGCGCGGCGGAGACCCTGGAAAAGGAAGGTATTCACTGCAATCTCACACTGTTGTTCAGCTTCGCCCAGGCAGTTGCGTGCGCCGAGGCCCGGGTCACATTGATCTCTCCATTTGTCGGTCGTATTTATGACTGGCACAAGAAGGCGCATGGCGGAGCCGACATCGCGCCGGATCAAGATCCTGGGGTCGCTTCTGTGACCCGCATCTACAACTACTACAAAAAATACGGTTACAAGACGCAGGTTATGGGAGCCAGTTTCCGGAACATCAATCAGATCGTCAAACTGGCCGGATCAGACCTGCTGACCATCAGCCCGGAGCTTCTCGACCAATTGGAAAAAACTGACGGTGAGGTTAACCGCGTGCTGAATCCGGTTGGCGCGCAGCTGAGCAAGGACGAAAAGCTTCATCTCGATGAGAGAACATTCCGCTGGATGCATAACGAAGACGCCATGGCGACGGAAAAGCTGGCTGAGGGCATTCGCAACTTTAACAGCGATGCCCGGCGCCTCGAAAACTACGCTCTGTCACAGGTTGCGGAGAAGGTCGGTTAGGCATTTGAAGCCAAGCTGGTGCTCGGGTTTGTCGAATACAATCCGGTCCAGCGACTGCGATCCGAACTAATGCTTTGGATGGAACCTCGAGTACGCTCGACGGGTTTGTCCGTAAGCTTCTTGCTGGGGCAGTGTGTCGGTAAACGAGACGCTGATCGATTCCGGGGATGTCGTCTGCCACTCTCTGGCTGTGAACAGCAACAACCTGCTTTTTTGAACTGGCCTCGGCGAAATCGCCGTGGAAGCAATGTGTCCTGACTGTCTTGCTTCATGCGCGACCGTTGTTTTCGTCTTTTATTCCTCCTGCCACATTGAGCGCGGATGCTCGCTTGCCGACCTTCTTAAGCGCCACTTCAAGGCAATGAAGCTCCTTGGCGTTCAGCTCAGAGAACACTCTCCTCATCTGCCCGGAATGCTTTCGAAAGGCGGAAACGATGAGATCTCTGCCGCGTGGGGTGAGGGCAACGATCCGAACGCGCCGGTCTTCCACGCTTTCGACCCGCGTTACCAAGCCCTTCGCGAAGAGACGGTCCACAGCAATACTGATCGAGCCCGGGGTCAAGTCGACGATAGGGCCGATCGCATTGACGGGTAAAGGGCCTTTGTTCAGCAGGACCTCGAGTACGGCGAAATCCGAGAGGCCGAGTCCGGTCTCGTCAATACCAGCGGCTGCATACCTCGTGAGGGCGCGCATCGCCTTCATCATTACTACCCAGACGTGGTCCGTGCCGTGAATGCCTCGGGGCATAAATTACCTGAATCCTCCGGAAGTATACCATCATCAATTGTATTGATATCAATATTACTGATGCCAATGCAATGATTCACTTTGGAAAAGGAGAACCTGGGTTATGAGAACGGCTTCCGTAATCGCCCGATATTTGGCGGGTGTGATCTTTCTCGTTTTCGGGCTGAACGGATTCCTGCATTTCATCCCCCTTCCGGTGCCGGCGGGTATCGCTGGACAGTTCATGGGGGCCCTTTATGTCTCACATTACCTGTGGGTGATCTTCGCGTTTCAGGTCATCGCAGGCGCACTTCTGCTGTTCAACCGTTACGTGCCGTTGGCAGTGGCAATGCTGGCACCAGTAATTGTCAACATCCTTACTTTCCACGCCTTGATGGCCCCAAGCGGGCTTGCGCTGGCCCTCTTCGTGGCTGCACTGTGGGTCGTAATCTTCATCAACGTGCGACGGGCCTTTTCCGGGTTGTTCCAGGCGCGCTTGCAGCCGCGCGCCTGAGCAGGCGCAGATCAGAAAACTGCCCAGGTTACGAAAAAAAATCATCGGCAGATTATGTTTCCCAGTTTACGGTCGATCGGTCTCGCGCGAGCTAACCGCTGAGTTCGTTATGCGATGGAAGGTCTCGCACTGCGGGTGGAAAGGTCATTGACGACGATTTAAATGCAACGGCACGCTTGCCGGTTTACAGCGGAATGGGTTGTTACCACCGATACGCCGGAAGAAGCCCGTACTCCGCAGAGAAGCCATTTCTTTCTTCCTCTGATTCGCACGCGGCCGCACTGGAGCAGGCCGATGAGTATGTATTCGGAGTAACGATGCACAACTGCGGTGTGCTCTCCGTGCTCGAGCTCCGGATTGAACTAAGTCCGCGCGTTTGGAGAGCTTTTTCCCATGCAGAGAGAAAGCTGAAGGGACAGCTTGTCGGCAGCGTGGTAGGGCTAAGCAGTGCGTTCTACTTCTTCAAATTGCAAATTGTTTTTCTGCAAGATTCCTTGGTTCTGACCGGCCGGACCAATCATTCCCGCACAACCCGGCAATGGAATCATGAAGTCCCACTATCGCAGCGGTAACCCCCTTGCTGGTCCCGAAAACGGACGAGCCGGCGACGAAAACGTTGGCTCCGGCCGCGGCGGCAAGCGGAGCCGTTCTCACATCGACACCTCCGTCCACTTCCAGTTCGCATCCCGGCTTGAGATCGTCGATCATTCGGCATATACGCCGAATCTTCGGCAAGGTACTCTCGAGAAACTGTTGATGCCCGAAGCCGGGATTCACTGTCATCACGAGCACCTGGTCGAGCTCAAGCAGAATTTCTTCAAGCACATTGGGCGGCGTCGCCGGGTTGATCACCACTCCGGCGCGCTTACCCAGTTCCTTGATTCGGCGCACCGTACGATTGAGATTGTTGTTGCCTCCCAGTGAACGAGAAGCGTGTCGGATCCCGCCTCGACGAATTCCTCGAGAAAGAGGTCGGGATTCGAAATCATCAGGTGGGTTTCGAGCGGGAGACCAGTGACGCGACGAAGAGATTTCACAACGGGGGCGCCCATGGACAGGTTGGGCACAAAATGTCCGTCCATAACGTCGACGTGAATTCGGTCGGCGCCGGCCTTCTCGGCCTCCTCTACTTGCTCGCCCAGGCGGGCAAAGTCTGCCGCCAGAATCGACGGCGCCAGTTTGATCGTAGCGTTGTTCTGCATCGAACTTTCCGCCCTTACGCGTGTACCGCCTTTTGCGTGGATTCGAACACCTGCACGAACCCCTGATAGCGGCGCGAGATCTCTTTGACGGCGGCGGGGCGGGATATCCTGTTCGCCCGCCAGTTCACCAGTGGATCCCAGAAACTGGTGCGGCCGACTGCGAAACCAATGAATCCCGGAACGGCTGCGGCGGTCGCGAGCCAAAGCTGGACTTTGCGGTCGTCCTCTCCACGCCCGAGAACGATGCAGCCGACTTGATCCCGGCCATCTGCGCGGGCCGCGGCCACAACCCTTTCACAGTCTTGCCGGGAATCGAGCCCTTCGATTTTCCAGACATCCGGCTCCACTCCTGCCGCCTGCAGTTCTTCGATCGCCTGCACCATCAAACTGGGACGGAGTTGCACGTCGAACGCCCGCTTGCTTCCACGAACCCGATCGAGTTGTGGTTTTTCGGGAGGAACCAGCAACTCGAACATGAAGCGGCTGGGACTCTTCTCACCTTGAAGATAGTTCGATAGCTTCTCGAGACGGGCGGCCTGCCGGCGGTTCAGGTCCTGGTCGCCTTCCGGGTTGTAACGAACCAGTACCTTGCAGAAGGTCGGCCGAAGGTGTTCGATGTGTTGAGCGAAGTCGTCCCCGTATTCAAAATCGAATTCATCCTGCCCGCTTTTTTCTGCCGAACACGCGGTCATGGCTCCCTCGGCAGTTGCTTCCCGAAGAATGGCAGATCCAAACTGCTCGTCCACCAGGATGCCGGCTTTGTCCTTCGGCACTCCTGCCTCGATGGCATCTTTGAAGGCGTCATAGATCACGCGTTTGGCGGCTGCAATCTCGTTCGTTTGTTCCGCACTCAAGTCGCCGTCCCATCCAAACATTTTTTTCTGGAACGAGCCCCGGTGATCAAAGGGCAAAACATAAAGAGGTTTATTGAAACCGAGTGGCGTCATGCACTCTCCTTTGACTTGCGGTAATAAGTGATCAGGTTGTTGGTGGAACTGTCGTGATGGAGAACAGGGTCCGACTGACTTTCCAGCTCCGGAATTATGCGCTGAGCCAGAACCTTGCCCAGCTCAACCCCCCACTGGTCGAATGAGTCAATATCCCAAATAGCGCCCTGGGTGAACACCGAGTGCTCGTAGAGAGCGATCAACGTGCCCAGCGATTCCGGCGTGAGGCGCGGCGCGAAGATCAGATTGGAGGGACGGTTGCCTTCAAAGACGCGGTGCGGCACGAGCCATTTGGGCGTTCCCTCTGCCTGTACTTGCTCTCGAGTCTTACCGAAGGCCAGAGCCTCGGCCTGCGCGCAGACATTCGCAATCAGCATGTCGTGATGCCGCCCAATGGGATTCAGTGACTGGGCAAACGCGATGAAATCACAGGGAATCAGCTTGGTGCCCTGGTGAATCATCTGGTAAAAGGAATGTTGCCCGTTTGTGCCCGGCTCTCCCCAGTAAACCGGTGCCGTCTGGTGTGCCACTCTCTTTCCTTTGATCGTGACCTGCTTGCCGTTGCTCTCCATCGTTAATTGTTGAAGGTAAGCGGGAAAACGCTTGAGGTATTGTTCGTAGGGGAGCACAGCCACGGTCTGGGCGTCGAAGAAATCGTTGTACCAGATCGCTAAGAGCCCCATCAGTACGGGCAGATTCTTTTCGAACGGGGCCGTGCGGAAGTGTTCATCCATTGCATGAAAGCCCTTCAGCATGAGAGCGAAGTTCTCGGCACCAATCGCTACCATCGTGGAAAGTCCAATGGCCGAGTTCATCGAGTAGCGGCCACCGACCCAGTCCCAGAACTCAAACATGTTGGCGGTATCGATGCCGAACTTCTGCACCTCCGCGGCGTTGGTGGACACCGCCACAAAATGCCTAGCGATCGCCTTATTGTCGCCACCCAAAGCTGAAAGCACCCAGGAGCGCGCGGTATGTGCGTTGGTCATTGTCTCCAGAGTCGTAAAGGTTTTTGAGGAAACAACAAACAGGGTCTCAGAGGGATCTAAACCCTGGACGGCCTCTGCGAAATCGGTGCCGTCGATGTTGGAGACGAAGCGAAACGCAAGCGAGCGTTCCGAGTAATACCGCAGCGCCTCATAGGCCATGACCGGGCCGAGATCGCTTCCCCCGATTCCAATATTGATCACATTGCGGATACGCCTTCCGGTGTGCCCTTTCCACTCCCCACTCCGAATTCGGTTCGCGAAGGCAGCCATCTTGTCGAGTACCGCGTGCACCTGGGGCACCACATTTTTCCCGTCCACCAGGATGGAGGCCTCCCGAGGAACTCTGAGAGCGGAATGCAAAACGGCGCGATTTTCCGTGATATTGATCTTTTCCCCACGAAACATGGCATCGATACGCTCCCGCAAGCCACTCTCTTCGGCCAGCTGAACGAGCAACCGGAGTGTTTCGTCGGTGATGCGATTTTTCGAATAGTCGAGGAACAGACCCGCCGCTTCTGCCGTCATTCGCTCGCCGCGTTTTGGATCAGCAGCAAAGAGCTGGCGTAGGTGCACTTTCCGAACGTTTCGGAAGTGGGTTGCGAGGGTCTTCCATGCCTGCCGCTTCGCCGGAAGTGTGGAGATTGCTTGGGCCGTCGCCATTTCTCGTTTTTCTGTCCTTTCCGCTGATCGTCCGTTCTGTTCTCTTGGTGTGGCGTCTCTCGGGGTACAGCACCCATGACAAGAGCACTGCATGCAAACTGTCAGAGATTCGAATCTCTGATCGGTAGCTACACGGTGGCAGCGGTTCTCATCGCGCTGGCCAGAGCATAATCGGCAACCCCGACCAGGGCGGCCCGGGTCGTAATCACATGAATGGGGATCCGCTCCAGAAGCTCGGCAAAACGGCCTTTGCGCTTGAAGTACTTCATGAACAGCGGACGTTCGAGCATTGGCAGGGTGTGCACGACGACTCCCCCGCCGAGATAGATGCCTCCGGTTGACAGCACCTTCAAGGCGATGTTTCCGGCTTCGCCTGCGAGCACTGATGCGAAGACCTCGATTGTCGTCTCACATAGCTTGCTTGGAGTCGCCTGATCGAAAGCTGCATTGATGATCACAACAGAACGGTCGGCAGCGGCCGCCACCTTTTCTGCTACCACCGGATTCTCCGGAATTTGCTCAACGTCACGAAGGTACTCGTAAATGTTGGGAATGCCGATGCCGGAGCAGACAAGCTCAAAACTGACGTGATCGAGCTTCGGTAGTAGATACTGGAGTAATCGCAGTTGACGTCGATCAGTCGGCGCGAAATCCGAATGTCCTCCCTCCGAGTTGTGCGCCACATAGCGCGCACCGTCCCAGGTGAGAAAAGACTCTCCCAATCCCGTACCTGGGGCCACCACGCCGATCGCTCCTTTCGGTATCGGATGCCCTGCGTTGAGCGTTTTCAGGTCGCTCGGCCTCAGGATCGGAATTGCGCGCGCAATCGCCTCCAGATCGTTCATGAGATGAACTGCCTGCAGGCTCAAATTGAGTTCTTTGGCGAGCGCAGTTTCCTCGACGATCCAGGGCAGATTGGTCGTTTTGACGCGTCCTCCCATCACCAGACCAGCTACATCAAAGCAGGCCCGATCCACAGGCATGTTTACCTTGCCGAGAAACTCCTTCACCATGGCTTGCAAACTCGGGTAGTCCGCGCTCCGCACAGTCTCCTGCGCCAGTGGGGTATGGGGACCGGCTTCGACTGAGAAGATCGCCAAGTCGGTTTTGGTGCCGCCAATATCTCCCGCAATCAGCATTTCAGCTCTCCTTTCTGCAGGTTCTAATTCTTTGCGTACCGTTCGTTGTTCGGCTTCGATCCGCTCAATCCGTAATACAAGATGTAGAGGTAGCAGATCACGGGCAAGACGAATGCGTGGTGAATGCCGATGCGGTCAGCGATTACACCCTGGATCACCGGGAGAATCGCGCCGCCGACGATAGCCATATTAAGGATGCCCGATCCATTTCCCGTCAGCGGGCCGAGGTCCGCTACTCCCAAGCTGAAGATGGTGGGGAACATTATGGAGTTGAAGAACCCGACCGCGAGAATCGTCCACATTGCCGTGTGCCCACCCAGCAACATGGAAGACGTGACCAGCGCCGCTGCAAAGATTGCGCACAGCCCAAGCAGCGATCCGGGCTTGAACCGCCGCAAAAGTCCGGCCCCGAGAAAGCGTCCGACCATGGCGCCACCCCAGTAGAACGAAACAAAACCGGCCGCAGTCTTAGCGGAGAGATTCGCAATCTCGGGCAGGCCGAAGTAGTTCACCAGAAAGCTTCCAATGGAAACCTCTGCGCCCACATAGGTGAAAATTCCAATTGCACCCAGGACGAGATTGGGATGCTTCCAGATCGAATCGTTAACCTTTTCTCCCGGGCGGTACGCCGCGGTTTCGATTTTCGGTAACTTGAAAGTTCCGATCAAAACCGCCAACAGAACCAGCGCGATGCCGATTACGGTGTATGGCATCTTGACAGTAGCCGCTTCCTGTATCCGATAGGCGTGCAGAGCCTGGGGGGTGAGTTTAGCCAACTCTTCCATAGCCAGCGGTGCCGCGCTCAGAATTAGCAATCCGCCGATTTTCGGGGCAATGGTAGTGCCCAGCGAGTTGAATGCCTGCGTCAGGTCAAGTCGGCTTGACGCCGTTTCAGGTTTGCCCAGCACCACCACATAAGGATTCGCCGCCACCTGTAGACCCGTGATCCCCGCGGCCAGAATGATAAGCGCGGTCAAGAATAGTGGATAGGAAGCCGCCGAGGCCGCGGGCAGGAACAGAAATGCTCCTGCCGCCATGGTCAGCAGGCCGATCACCATAGTCCTCTGGTAGCCGATCGAGTTCACAATCTTCGACCACGGCACTGAGAACAGAAAGTAGGCCGAAAAGAAGGCAAACTGGACCAGCATGACCCGCGCGTAACTCAGGTCAAAAATCAACTTCAGGTGCGGCACCAGAATGTCATTCAGGCACGTCAGGAATCCCCACATGAAGAACAGTGTTGTAACAACGGCCAAAGGACGTGAGTAATCCGAGGTCGACGAGACAGCCGAGACTCTCTGCGGAATGGTGCGAGTAACGATTTCTTTGGTTGCCATTTGCCCCCTCGCTTCAGACTTGCCTAATGTTTGTCGGCGCTGTATCGGTTACTGCGGTGCTGTGCCGGTAACGCCTTCGCCGAATCTCTAGCCTTCGTGGAAGGTAGCAGCTACCACCAGTGTTCAGCCTGTACGCCATAGGTCAGTCCACTCGTTCGATTCTGATACGGTGTTCCGCCCACAAGGCCGCGAAAGCTGTCCGACCAGTTTGCATACGTCAAGAAGGCGCGCAGTACCGGCCGGCTGAAGAACTTTCTTCCCGCTCCGATTTGCGGCGCGATCGTGTACTTGCGTAGCCAGCCATCGTATTGCCCGGGGCTGTGGGTGTGATCGAATCCAGCCTCGAACGCCAGTGAGACGTGTTTAGTAAAGAAAACTTCCGGTCTGGCCCCAAACGAGACCCACTGATTCCAGTCGTGTTGCGGATTGCCGTCTTTGGTCCTCTGGTAAACAAAGATTGGCATAATCGCGAACCTGTCGTTTGGCTGCATTAGCAGATGTTCGGTGACCACAAGTCTTGCTGTGCTATTGATAAACGGCGTCGGATCATCGACTGAGGCAGCGAAGTTGCTAGCCGCGCCAGTTCCGTACCCGAGTTCGAGCGAGTTATAGCCACCGTGCCACTCCAGGCGTTGATGGCGGAGCCCGAACGCGTATCCGTTCGTCGTTGGAATTAGGTTGCCGGTTGTGGTCTTGCCACCTTTGGCGTTAGCGAAATCGAACCATGTGGACCAAAGGCCCGCAGGCCCCTTCAGGTCATAAAACCGCACATCGACATTGCTCTTGGCGTAGTTGCCGTTTTGGGTGACGATGTCTGGCCTCGCGCCGGACAGGAATGCCACAGCCAGCTTGCCGATTCCAAGATTGAGGTCCTCAACCCCAGCGCCATAACCACTCATATCGAGCGTATAGAAGTCATTGATGTCAATGTGCTCGCGGCGGTAGTATCGTTCGCCTGCCCAGAACTTGGCATCCTGCTGGCTCTCAAACACGTTGCCGGCTTGCACGAAGGCTTCGCGAAAGCGGAATTGATCATTCCCATTGCCGTTGGCGAAATTGGCATAATTGGCAGAGTTCGTGGTGTTTGCCTCCACCATGAACTCGCTCCTGATCCATGCCTTATCGGAATCGTGCTCTGGGTTCACCCAGTTGTTGACGAAGATCAATTCCGCGTAGGTTTCCGCTTCATTTCCCAGGCGGTATTTGGCATCGGCCCCAGGCGCCTCGAAGGCAACCTGCTGCCCTCCCACGCTGTTCAAACCGTAACCAGAGCGAAAATATCCGTGAAATTCAAAGGTTCCCACCTGTTGTTGCAGCTTCTCGATCTTTGTGTCCGTGTCTCTCAGGAAGTCGTAGGTCGGCGCCGAAGGCAGCTGGCCTTGAAACTTTGCACCCACCTCCTTGGACTGTCCGAGGACAGCTTTTTCCGTTTGCTGGGCAGCCAGCTCTACCGCCGAGACTGTATTCTCCTTCGTTTTCTCTTGAGTCTCTTTTTCTTCCTTGATTTGCTGTTCAAGGGTGGCAATCCGTTGCTCAAGGTCGTGAGTGGATTGCTGATATTGAGCCTTGAGTTGCTGCAATTGTTGCTGAAGATCCGGTTCCTGCTGCGCAGAAGCGGCGCAGAATGCGCCCAGGGTAAAACCGAGAATCCAAAAGAATCCTCGGAGGACACGATCGCCGAATTTCGGTGATTCCTTTGAGATCACCCAGCGAATTTCCAATGCCATGGGGCTGCCTCCAAAGCGCTATGCGAACGGCAAAGATTCAGCGATTTCGCGGCGCGACAACTTCGCGACACGCACAGCAGTTAGAGCATTCGCCGTTCCAATCGATCAAAGCAGCACAGCCACACAGAACCGCCGTATAAGCGCGGGACTTAGCGTCAGGTTCCTGAACGATCCGGCTCGGCAGGTTCTCAAGTTAGAGACATGACTGACAAGAGTTTGTCAGGGTGACAGGGCAGCAGAGGGCACTCTGTCATGCTGCGGGTGCGAACATCCCCTCAGAGAAGTTCAGCATCGCGCGCGAGCGTGAGCCGATTACAAATTGCCGCAGCTGAGCGCGGCATCGCGTTCAGCGATGTCCATTCAGGAAAGTCTCTACGCCGCCCTCCGGTTCGAGCAGGCAGCTTCCGTGTCTCGCTCTCGGGACTCTCGTGGACTCTCGATGCTCGGTTGGGCTCGAAGTAGAAGAGTGTCAGTACAGCCCAGGCATCGGATGGTCGCTGATCCGAATGGCTAGGCTCGCTAAATGCGAAGTGACAATGTCTTTGAGAACGGTGACTGAAGCCATCCAATTCTTGCTTCTCCATGGCCGGCGAAGGGCTCTATTCGGAAGCCGATACTTCGGTAACTAAACTGACCAGAGTGTGTCATGTCAGTCAGCATAAGCCGAAGAGAATGATCACTCCGAGGTTCGTGGGCCCTTATTGCGGACGTAACACAGGTCGCGAAATGGTACTTGCTCTGAAGTTATCGATCGCGACAGAACCCAGTTGATTGCCCCGTAGCGCGATGCGCGCTTCTGTGTTGGGGGGGCCTGCGCAACCTCAGATCTTCCGACTCCGGCGTTTCACAGAAAGCTGCGCCAGGGACCGTGCGAAGGAAGCGTTGACCGTTGCGAGATCCTGTGCGGACAGTTGGGCACGCAATTGTGCATCGGCGCGTTGTCTCTCCTGCTCCGCCTTGGCTTCGTCGATTTTTTCGGCAGGTACAGCCATGTCGGTTACGATTGAAACCCGATCACCAGTGACATCCACCAGTCCCTCACCCACCGCAAGGAAATCGTCTTGTCCGCGTTTGTGGACAATCAGCTCACCGGGGACCAGTTTTGTCATCAACCGGATGTGCTGGGGATAGACTCCCATCTGTCCTTCTACTGCGGGGAGAGTTACCATCTCCACATCCTCGGAGTACACCGTTCCTTCCGGGGTCGCGATCTCGAGCCTTAGCGTCAATGCCATGGGTAGCTCCAAAGCCGGATCAAGCTTGCTTCACCTCTTCGATCGAACCCTTCATGTAGAAGTTGGCCTCGGGCACGTCATCGTGTTTGCCATCTAAGATTTCCTTGAAACCGCGCACAGTATCTCCAACTGCCACCTGTTTGCCTTCGCGCCCGGTGAAGACCTGCGCGACGCTGAATGGCTGACTCAGGAAACGCTGAATCTTACGAGCCCGGAACACGGTCAGCTTGTCTTCCGGCGAGAGTTCGTCCATACCGAGGATGGCGATGATGTCCTGCAGGTCTCTATACCGCTGCAGGACCCTTTGGACTCCGCGGGCGACCTCATAATGTTCGAGGCCGACCACTTCCGCGGCCAGAGCACGGGAAGTCGAGGCCAAGGGATCCACTGCCGGATAGATCCCTAACTCTGCAATTGCGCGATCCAAGACGATGGTTGCGTCCAAATGAGCGAAGGTTGTAGCCGGCGCCGGATCGGTCAGATCGTCGGCTGGCACATAGACTGCCTGAAAGGATGTGATCGATCCCTTCTTGGTCGAAGTGATGCGCTCCTGCAGTGTTCCCATCTCTGCCGCCAGAGTCGGTTGGTAGCCGACGGCACTGGCTGTGCGGCCCAACAGCGCGGAGACTTCCGAGCCCGCCTGGGAAAAGCGGAAGATGTTGTCGATAAACAGCAATACATCCTGGTTTTTCTCATCCCGGAAGTACTCCGTAATGGCAAGAGCAGAGAGGGCCACGCGCAAGCGCGCGCCCGGAGGCTCGTTCATTTGCCCGTAAACCAGAGCGATTTTCGAATCATCCAGTTTGTCCTGCTTGATTACTCCGGCCTCGGACATTTCATGGTAAAGATCATTGCCTTCGCGCGTGCGTTCACCCACACCGGCAAAAACCGAGACTCCACCGTGCAGCTTGGCGATGTTGTGGATCAATTCCATGATCACGACAGTCTTCCCTACGCCTGCTCCTCCGAATGCCCCGACCTTGCCGCCTTTCAGGAAAGGACAGATCAAATCGATCACCTTGATGCCAGTGGGAAGGATCTGCGGAGAAGTCGCTTGCTCGCTCAGTGGGGGAGGCATCCGATGAATCGGATAGTATTTCTCCGCCTTTACGGGTCCACGTTCATCCACAGGATTGCCCGTCACATCGAATACCCGGCCCATCACGCCCTCGCCCACCGGCATGCAAATCGGTTGGCCATTATCGGAAACCTTGAAACCCCGCTTCAACCCCTCGGTGCTCGCCATCGAAATCGCGCGAATCAGGTTGTCGCCAAGGTGTTGTTGCACTTCGAGCGTGATCGTGGCAGATCGGTTCTGAACTGGGTACTCCACGGTCAATGCGTTGTAAATCCCGGGCAGTGCCTCGGGAAACTCGACATCGACCACTGGCCCCGTCACCTTTACGATAGTTCCTGTATTCATAGATATTCTCGTGGAACGGCCAACAAAATCGGCTCTAGGAGGCCTGGCCTCCTGCTATTTCCAACAACTCCTTGGTGATATTTCCTTGCCGCTGATTGTTGTACTCAAGCGACAACTCGCGAATCAGGCGATTGGCGCTGTCGGTTGCGTTTTTCATCGAGACCATTCGCGCGCTCTGCTCGCTGGCCTTGGCGTTCAGCAGGATCTGATGGATGTAAATCTCCACATAGTGCAATAGCAGATACCCGATAACAGCTTCCGCGCTGGGCTCGAACTTGGCCGCAATCGTATTAGCGTTCCGTTGTTCGTCTGACACTATGCCGGGAATTTCGAGTGCTTTGATCTCGCCCACAGGAAGAAATTCCGTGATGAGTGGATTCTGGCTGAGTGTATTGACGAAACGCGTAGCGGCAACCAGAACCTGATCGACCTCTCCCTTCAGGAAGAGGTCGCGGGCACAGGCCGCTATCGCGGCGGCCTCGGCGAAGCGTGGAGTACCGGAGTAGGCAAACTGGGCGTGAAGCCTCCGGCCACTGTGAGAGACGAATTGTGCGGCTTTTCGCCCCGCGGTAATAAAGAGAGTCGTCTTCACCTCGTATGGCGCGACGAGGCGGAAGAGGTTCGTATTCAGCGCGCCACACAACCCTTTGTCCGCACCCACCAGAATGATGGCCCGTCTGCGGACTTCCCGGACTTCGAGCAACGGATGATGAAACTCTCCTACGTGCGTGGTCGCTTCGCGTTGAATGCGATAGAGCAATTCGACAAAAGGGCGGCCTGCTAGGGCGGCCTGCTGGGCCTTGCGCATCTTCGACGCAGCCACCATCTGCATCGCTTTCGTGATCTGCGCTGTGCTGCTGATCGATCGGATCCGGCGCCGTAGGTCGCGAATACTGTGCATGGAGATATCCCGTTTATGTGACCAAGAGCCGTAGGAGTAGGCCGCTCCGAACCAATGGGCAATGAGCCATGTTCGCCACCTCAGCTCCAAGTCTGCTTGAACTCTTCGCTGGCCACTTTCAGTGCGGCGACCAGGTCATTATTAAGAGCTCTCTGGTTCGTAATTCTCTCGAGCAACTCCGCCTTTCGCGTGCTCAGAAACTCGGTAAACTTCGCTTGGAACTCCTTGACTCGTTCCACAGCTACATCGGCTAGGTAGCCGTTTTGCACGGCCCAGATTACTGCGACTTGAATCTCGACAGGAACGGGGCTGTACTGCGGCTGCTTGAAAATCTCGATGATTCGTTTCCCTGAATCGATCTTCGCCTGAGTTTTGGGATCGAGCTCTGATCCAAACTGGGCAAATGCCGCCAGCTCGCGAAACTGGGCGAGATCGCCCTTGAGCTGTCCTGCGACCTGCTTCAGCGATTTCACCTGGGCCGCCGAGCCCACACGCGAGACCGACAGTCCGACCGAAATGGCGGGCCGAACGCCTTGATAGAACAAATCGGTTTCCAAATAGATCTGCCCATCGGTAATCGAGATCACGTTGGTTGGGATGTAGGCGGACACGTCACCGGCCTGTGTTTCGATGATGGGCAAGGCCGTCAGCGAGCCGTTGCCGTATTTCTCGTCGACGCGCGCAGCCCGCTCGAGTAATCGGCTGTGCAGATAAAACACGTCGCCCGGATACGCCTCGCGGCCGGACGGCCGCTTCAGAAGCAAGGAAACCTGCCTGTAAGCCACGGCGTGTTTCGAGAGGTCGTCGAAGACAATGAGTGCGTCCATCCCGTGGTCCATGAACCACTCTCCGATCGCCGCTCCAGCGAATGGCGCCAGATATTGGTTGGTGGCCGAGTCTGATGCCGACGAGGCCAGCACGATCGTGTAGGGCATCGCTCCCGCTTTTTCCAAATCGGCGATCACTCGCGCTATGCTCGATTGCTTCTGCCCGATCGCCACGTAGATGCAGTAAAGCGGCCGGAAGTTCTTATCACCAGCGGCCTCGGCAGCCTGATTCAAGCGAGCCTGGCTGATGATGGCATCCAGACAGATGGTCGTTTTCCCGGTGGAGCGATCTCCTATGATCAATTGCCGCTGTCCACGGCCAATCGGCATCATGGCGTCGATCGCCATGATGCCGGTTTGCACCGGCTGCGTCACCGGCCTGCGCTGGATGATGCCGGGCGCCATTCTTTCGACGGGATACCACACGTCGGTCTGGATCGGTCCCTTGCCATCCACCGCCTCCCCGAGCATGTTGACTACGCGCCCCAGCAATGCCTCGCCGACTGGCACCTGCAACAACTTGCCCGTGGTTCGCACCTCATCCCCTTCCCGAAGTTGGGTGTAGTCGCCGAGGACCACAACCCCGACTTCGTTCTCGTCCAAGTCCAGCGCCAACCCAGTCACACCATGACCAAGATCGAGCATTTCATTCAGCATCGCATCGTTCAGGCCCTCCACCCTCGCAATGCCATCGCCGATTTCGCGTATGACACCCACATTCTGGCGGATGCCCGCAGCCGTGGCGCCCGCGAGCTGCTCTTCGATTTCCTTCAGTAGATCAGCCATCTGCTTCACCCGGATACAGCTCAGTTATTTTGTTCCGTTCGTAAGACCAAAGCTCTTCGCCAGGGCCGTCAAACTGTTCAATATGCTGCCGTCATACAAATCACTTCCCACTTGGATACGCATCCCCCCGATGAGATGGGGATTATGCGCGAAGACCATTGCAATTCCCGGCCCATAGAGGCTTTCGACGCGGCGTCGCACGGAGAACTCGATATCGGGCGTTGAAGGAACCGCGCATTCCACTCTGGCGCTGTGCTGCTCGAGCTCGACCTTCAACAATCGTCCGAATTGACGCAGCACGCGCAACGATCCACGCCGCCGTTCGGCGACAATCTTATAGACCACCTGACGAGCCCGGTTCTCGTTCAAGCGGCCATTTACCAGGCAGAGCCGGAATAGCTTCTTGGCGTTTCGCATGACTTGTTTCGCGGTCATTGAGTACTCCACAACTATGCGGTGGTCAGTTGTTTTTCGGTTTCCTCGGCGAGTCTTCGCTGATCGTCATCGGTTAGAACCTTGCCGGCGACTGTCGCCGTTGTCCGCACCACCAGCCGGCCCACTTCGCCCTTCAGCTCAGCAAGCATCAGCGCACGTTCCTGCCCCGCCGCTTCCCGCGCTTTGCCTACGATCTGCTCCGCTTCCCGAATGGCATTCTGCGTCTCTACTTTCTGGACGCGCGCTGCGGCAGCGTGCGCCTCCTCAATCAATTGGCTCGCCTGTGCGTTGGCTTTCGCAAGGACCTGTTGCCGATCGAATTCGTTTCGCGCGAGATCGGCTTTGATCTTCTCCGAATCGGCCAGGCTTTGAGCGATTTGCCGGCGCCTTTGTTCGAGCATGTTCAGGACAGGTTTATAGGCAAAACGGTGAAGAAGGACACAGACGATGCAGAAGCTGATAATCTGCGCGATCAGGTGAGGCCAGTCTACGCCGAATGTTTGCGCGATCGCGCCGACCTCTCCACCGCTCGACATCAGTACGAGTGCTGCGAATTCCATAGTTGAACCTCACATCCAATCAAAGCCTTCAAACAGCCAGGCATGGCTTCATTTACTTCACGAGGAAAAGGGTATAAAAGACGATCGCTTCGGCGAAGGCAATAGCCAGAATTGACTGGACGAGAATCTTCGTCGAGGCCACCGGATTGCGACCGACTGCATCCGATGCTTTCATGCCAATCAGACCCACGCTGATTGCTGCGCCGAATGCCGCCAGTGCTACGTGTATGCTTCCGTTCATTTCTTCCTCCTTTTACTTAAGGGTTTAGGAACATTTAGCCGCCACTTCTTCTTCTCGCTGACAAATTAAAAGGGTGAAGACAGCGGTCAGTAACATGAAAACCAAAGCCTGAATGATGCCGACCATCAGCTCGAGAAAGTAAAAGGGTACCGGCAACAACCAACCCAGCCGAGGCACCAGCGTGGCCATGGCGTCGAGCATGTTTTCGCCGGCAAACACATTGCCGTACAGACGGAAGCTCAAAGAAATCGGCCGGAAGAGGATGGAGATGATTTCAAGGCATCCGGAGGCGAAGAATACGACTACCATCACTACTTTCAGTGCCCCGTCGGTCTCGCCTTTTGGCGCAAACAGTTCCTTGAGAAATCCGAGCAGGCCGTCTTCCCGCACCGCCCATACAATCCAGCAACCAAAGAAGACCAAAGCCATCGCGAGCGTCAAGTTGACATCGGCGTTTGCGCCACGAAAAAAGGGAGCGTCGACTTTGAAACCCTCCGACGTCCGATGTCCCCAACCAATGGTTCCGACGCCGGGGATCAGTCCGACCCAGTTCGCCGACAAGATAAAGATGAAGACGGATGCAAAGAACCAGAATGTCCGCCCGATCAAGCGAGGCCCGATGATGCCTTCGAGAAATGAATAGAGACCTTCAACCATCCACTCCCAGAAATTCTGTGCACCCTCGGGAACGGCCTTCATGTTGCGTGTCGCATACTGAGCGAACATGATCAGAGCGATGGCGACGATCCAACTGACGACCATGGAGTTTGTAATCGGAAAACCAAAGGGACGCGCGATCTCCAATGCCTTTTGCGAGGGACCTTCTTGTCTCTTGTCACTTGTCGTACTCGCCGTTTGTTTTTCAGCAGCACTTATATTTCTCGCTGCTGAAAGATGAACGTGTGGTGGCGCTGCCGACGCACGTCCTGCCCACGAGAGCACGAGCAAAGCGAGAGCTAGATGTGCAAGAAGATTTGGTTTCACTCGAAATCCAACTAACATATCCGAAATCTGAACCGGCCCAATTCAAGCGTCTTGAGTCGTCAATATGCCTTTAGCACTCAGGTTTCCACTTGCAAGGTGAGGTCGTGGACTGTGCCACCGATAGGATGTAAGCATTTACGAGGGTTGCCACTCTGGTCTTTTCGCCTGGTTTCGAGTTGCAGACAATTTGCTGACCGACATTGGGCAGATGACCTCGAAGTGACCATTAACGGGCGCATCGCGCGGTTGCCCGGCAAACGGAAGGGATTTGTTTTTTGAAGACATTTCGCGCAGAAGAACGGGGCCGTTTTCAACACCTGCAGGCGTTACGGCAATCCTGGCCCGACCTTGGTTCGCGTAGAGCCGGTACCACGTTTCGATTCTCGTGTGAGCTCCGATAGCCAATCGAACGCCGGAACGGAGAGCATCTCGTTAGAGCATCGCCAGGACCAATTTCCTTCCGCTCGGCCTGGTACGTTCATCCTGGCCCCTTTGCCCAGATTGAGAGCATCCTGGAGCGGGGTGATCGCCAGCGCAGCATGCGAAGACCATGCCAAACGGATCAATTCCCGAGAGACCTCCTGCGGTTGGCCGGGCGCTCGTTCGAGGTAATTCCAGAGATTTTGCCGCTGATATTCCGGCAAGTCTTCATACCATTCTCGTGTCGTGGCATTATCGTGTGTCCCCGTGTACACGACTGTGTTGGGAACGTAGTTGCGAGGAAGGTACGGGTTATCCGAATGCCCGTCGAAAGCGAATTGCAAGACCCGGGTTCCTGGGACCGCAAGTTCGTCCCGCAATGCGCGAACCTCAGATGTGATAATTCCCAAATCCTCGGCGATGAAGGGTAAACAGCCAAGTTCCTTCTGAATAGCTCGGAATAACGCCGCGCCCGGACCGGGAACCCATTCTCCGGTTTGCGCCGTTGCCGCTCCTTCAGGGACGTGCCACGCGGCAACGAATCCGCGAAAGTGATCGAGGCGAATTGCGTCGACATGCGCCAAGAGCGCCCGCACCCGGTCGATGTACCAGCGATAGCCAGTCGAGCGCAGCGCGTCCCAGTTGAAAACGGGATTGCCCCAAAGTTGGCCCTGCGCACTGAAATAGTCGGGCGGGACACCGGCGACAAAGCGCGGACGCCGAAATTCATCGAGGAGAAAGAACTCGGGATTGGCCCAAACGTCGCTCGAATCGGGTGAGACAAAGAAAGGAAGATCTCCGATCAGGCCGATGCCTCTTGCATGGGCGTGTTGCAAGACGCGATCGGCCTGACGCAGCAGAAGGAATTGCCCAAAACGAATCGGGTCGATGACCCTGGTTAGCTCGTGGCGCGCCTCGGCCAGCGCCTCGGGCTTGCGTTGAACCAGATCGTCCGGCCAATCGAGATAGTAGGCGCCGTTATACTTCGCCTTCAGGGCTCGAAATAAAGCATAGTCATCCAGCCAATGGCCCTCCCGCTGACAAAACTGCTCGTACGCGGGCCGCAGGTCTTCCCGTTTTCCTGTCCTGAAATTTGTCCATGCGATTTCGATCAACCGGTGCTTCGCAGGGATCACCCGTCCATATTCCACTTGATCGTTCCAAACCTGCTCTGGGAGATCGCTTTGCTCCAGCAGTTCGTCTGTTACGAGTTCTTCGGGGCTGATCAGTAGCGCGTTCCCTGCGAAAGACGACAGGGCCTGATATGGCGAATTTCCATATCCAGTGGGGCCGAGCGGCAGAGCCTGCCACCAGCGCTGTCCAGCATCGCATAGGCGATCGATCCAGAAAAACGCCTTTGAGCCCAGATCGCCAATTCCGTACGGCGAGGGCAACGAAGTGACGTGCAACAGCAGACCTGAAGCACGATAATCGGAGGAATATGGCGGCTTTCGGATCGCCCCGTTGCCGGCTGTCACGGCTGCTCCCCTGAGTGATCCTTAGCTGGACTGACGATCTGCCGGACCTGAATCAGGATTCTCGAGAGTTGATCTTCGTCTTTGATCGTTTCAACAACAATCCTGCAGACATTCTTGGTGACGGACGGGTAGGCGGGCCTCAGTCCTGTTGCCGGTGGTGTGCTCATGTCATTCATTCTTTTCTATGGAAATTGCTTGGCTCGCGTTTGGGATATTTTGAACATTTTCGTGGCTGAACTCACGCGAGCACGTGATGATCGTCATTCCATAGTTTGATCACCGGATTGGACAGACTATGCTCATAGCTGAGTGCACTGAGGCTGGAAGGACTCAACAGCAAATACTTTCCGGCCGAACCAGCTCCCAGCGCCAGCCAGCGTGCCGCTAACACGCGAATGAAATGTCCACTAGAGAACAGCAAGACATCGCCCGGAATCGATCGGACACGCTTGACGACTCGATCGGCCCGGTCACCGATTTGCGCAGGAGACTCTCCTCCCGGGCATCCGTCGCGGAACAGCTGCCAATCCGCGCGTTCGGCCAGAATTTCAGCTGAGCGCCGCCCTTCGTACTGACCGTAGTTCCACTCGACCAGGTCGGGATCGATCTGCGCAAGCTCTCCAAATCCTGCAAGTTCGCAGGTTCGCGAGGCACGTTGCAAGGGGCTCGTAAACACCCTAGCAAACCGCAATCCTTTGAGGCGGTCTCCCAATCGGCTGGCGTTGATTTCACCCCCTGGAGAGAGAGGCAAGTCGGTGAGCCCAGTGTGTTGTCCAGAAACGGTCCACGCCGTGTCGCCGTGACGGGCGACGTAGATCACAGGAAACGCTTCTTTCATCTGCTCCTCCGGCACTGACAGATTGATCATGCCGCCCGATTCGGGTGTATGTGCGAAACCCGGGTTCGTCAGATTTCTTTCCCGGGGGCGCCCGCCCGATCAAAAACGGTGATGAACCTTCCAATTTCGCGTCCGGCCGCGTCACATCGAAGCCTTCGGGCTTCAATCAAAGCTTCTTTCGTCTTTCCCGCATTTGTCGTACAGACTTAGAAGTACGCACCAGTTTCCAGCATTCTGTGGCGATCGCCCAGTCCTCCTGCGCTCGGATGACGAGAATGCGGCCGCGCGAATCCGAAGTGGCAATATCCTGATCAAGGCTTGGATGGGCATTCGCTTGCGCATCGAGCTTTAAGCCCAAGAACCCCAAAGGTCCACAGACTTCCCTACGAACCGCGACGGCGTTTTCTCCTACACCAGCCGTAAACACAAGCGCGTCGACTCCGCCCATTACTGCGGCCATTGCACCAACTGCTTGGCGGACACGATGGATGTAAACATCAAACGCCAATTTGGCTCTTGGATCATGCCCATCGATCGCCTTCAGGATGTCCCGCATGTCACTCCATCTTCCTGATAAACCGAGCAGGCCCGATTGGTGGTTCAAGAGTTCATCGATCTCGTCCGCCGTGAGCTGGTTGTGCCTCATCAAGAAAGTCAGGATGCCCGGGTCTACCGAACCAGAACGAGTGCCCATGACAAGTCCCTCGACCGGAGTAAAGCCCATCGTGGTGTCGAGGCTGCGACCGCCGGAAACCGCGGCGGCCGAGCAACCGTTACCCAGGTGGCAGATTACCAACTTCAATATTTTTGGACTTTTCCCAAGCATCTGCGCCGCCCGTGCAGCACAATACTGATGATTGATCCCGTGAAAGCCATACCGACGGATTCCTTTCTCGACCCAGGCATACGGACCGGAATAGATGGCAGCAGATTCAGGCATATGGCGGTGGAAGCCCGTGTCGAAGACCGCGATTTGTGGAACCCTGCCGAGAAGTCTGGCGATGCTATCGACCCCGTCCATCTCCGCGCGAATGTGAAGGGGCGCAAAAGGTGCAACGCTCTCGATGGCGGATCGCACCTCGCTCGTGAGCACTGCCGGCTCTTCAAAACGTGGGCCGCCGTGAACCACGCGGTGACCTACCACGTGAATCTCCGAGGAGGAAGCGATGGCTTGTGTTTTGCCACTCCAGGCGGTCGCCAGCAACTCTCTGACAATCTGTTCGCGACAGAGAACTGAAACCTTTTGCTTTTGGGCCGTGCCATACGCGTTCCGTACCGAGATCGCTGCAGCACGCCCGTTCCACTCAATTCGGCCCTCCCACAAAGGTTCCGGGGGGCTTTCCGGAAGTGTGTCGCCGATTTCGTACAGGCAGGCTTTTTGGCTGCTCGAGCCGGAGTTCAGTACAAGAATCTTCATACCTTCGAGCTTCCCCTCCTCGACGCAGCGACTGTCAGGAAGAGAGCACGCTCGCTGCCAAACACAGAATTGCCCGAGTCTCGCGAAACGCGCGGCGGGTCCCGGATGATGACGAATTGACCTCTCTGCGGCCAATCGCAAAGGAGCAGACACGGCGGTAACGATCCCCCTGGCGCTCGGACGAATTGTCCGGGGAGCAGATCGATGCCTCCGGATTGCTGCTATAGCAATTCCGTGCCCGCGCCCCTGAGCACAAATGCCTCATTTTGAGGAAAGACCTCACTTCCATATTTCTCACGCCGCAGCTGCGCCTCGAGGACGGCCAATTGCGCTTGGATATGCTGTTCGGCTTTCCGCTTGTGCACGATCTGTTCGCGGTAGCGGCGCAGGAAGTAGTCGATCGTTTCCACGCGGATCTTGATGGATCCGGAGGGCTTATTCTCATCCAGGTCTTTGAAACAGAAGTAGGGTGTTCCCGATTGCTCGATGATACTTTCAATCACCCCGTAGATGGGCGCATCGTGCCCGCACTTGAAGCTGGAGATCTCGAGGGCTACCAGGTTCGGATGGCGCGCTGTAAATTTCGCCGCCCAAATTTTGTGATTCGTGCTGCACGAGTATGAGTTCTTCCAGGCATCGCTGATGTCGAGCGGATTGCTGATCACTCCGGCTTGTACTTCTTCGTCAAAGAGTTGCTCCAGGAGGTCCTCGTCGATGGGCAGCGTACTCTGCGAGAAGATCGGATACCCAAGCTTTTGGAATTCCTCGAGAATCTCGTGATTCAGCCCAGGATCGTGATGGTACGGACGTCCGAGCATTACGATGCCGATACGGTCTTCCCGCTCCAACTGATCCAATACCTCGCGAGCTTTGCGTCGGATGCGGGTTTCGTATTCTTTCAAAGCCGCAAATCCGGATTCGACCGCGCGATCGTTTTCTTCTATGGACAGACCGAGCAGTGGCTGCCAGGCCTCGAACATCTGGTACGCGAAAAGCTTCCTATCCGCAAAATTAAGAACCGGATCAATGTATTTGACATTGCGTTCCGCGAAGACATCATTCTCCTTGGTGAATGCCGCCTTCACCGTCTCGGGGGTCGCGGTGACGGTGGGACATGCATTTGTGCCCACAATGTTCGCCAGCGGAGAGTGGAGCACGTCATACATGGGGAAGAAGATCGCATTCAGCGGCTTCCTCGGATGTTTCTCTTGAATCAGGTTGTAGACGTGCGATATTCCTATCTTTGCCGGGAAACATGGATCGATGGCTCCGCGGCTTGCCCCGGCCCGATAGAGCTCAGAGCTGGTGTAATCCGAGTAAACGATGTGCTCGGGTTGTACCCCGAGACTCTCGAAATAGCCATGAAACAGCGGAGCATATGTGTAGATGTTTAGCACCCGGGGAATACCGATGCGAACCTTACCGCGGTTTTCCATCAGAGCGCGGCGTTGTTTGTCCGCTTTTCGCCATCCGACCCAGCCCTTGGCCGGCAGCGGATCAGCCACGCTCTTCGCGTTCACCGGACGAAACACTTCTTTCGAAGCGTAATCGACAAAGTTCGGATGCTTCGCCCGAATTGCATCCAGACCTGCCTTGATTTCCTTCATGTCATTGAGGTCTTCGACTGTCCCTTTTTCGCAAGTGGCGATAATCAAGCGTTGCTCGCCATGCATCAAAGGGACTTTTGTGACTTTCTGGATGGACACGAAGCTCAGGTCGTTCTTTGGCTGCGTACGGACGTCGATGAATGTTCGGAGACAATCGTTCTTGCAGAAGTGGCAGCGCGTGTCCTCGTTGCGCGTCGTTCGATATTCGATCTTGCGGACTGCATCAAGGCCGATGAATCTTGTCGTCTGTCCGTTCCGCCACAGGCGCAATGCTTCCTGCGCTGCCCCGATGGCACCCGACTCTCCGCAGTGCTCGTGCACGATGATCTCCGGCTGCTTGCCTGTGGCCCGGAAGCTGTTACGAATGAAATCCACTTCCGCCTTCACCACGGCCAGATTGTTCTGGGTTCCTCCCTGCAGCACAAACCGGGAGCCTAAGGCCGCCAGGTTCGGGATGCTGGCGACATACAGGAAGACATTTTTCGGCAGCACCGCAGCCAATCCGGCGAGAATCTCTTCCGCGCGCCAGCCCTGTCGCTGGAAATTCACAATGTCGGACTGCATGAACACTGCGCACCCGTAACCAAACACGGGCATAGCTTGCGCCGAGAAAGCCAGGTCCGCGTATTGATTCACGTTCAGACCGAAACCTTCCGCAGTTGATTGCAGGAAATATCCGTTCCCCGCCGAGCACTGCGTGTTCAGCTTGAAGTCCTTCACCCGGCCGTTATGCAGGATGATGATCTTAATGTCCTGTCCCCCGACATCAACGATGACGTGCGGATCTTCGTAAAACTTGAGCGCGGATTCGGTGTGAGCAACCGTCTCGACCAACGCAACGTCGGCCTTCAAGACGTCCTTGAGAATGTCTTTTGCGTATCCCGTCGTCGCGACCCCGAGAACTTCTAGCCTGGCTTTTTGGGCTTCGACCTGCCCACGAAGGCTTTCAAACATCTCGATGGTGTCTTGAATGGGATTGCCATTCGAGAGCTGGTAGGACTTGCAGAGCACATCGCCGTGTTCGCTAAGCAACACCGCTTTCGTGGATGTAGATCCTCCGTCGATGCCGATGAATCCTCCCACTGTTCTGCCCTTTGGGAACACAGCGGGGGTGAATGTTTTTCTCTTGTAGGCTTGTTTGAATGTGTCCAGTTCGGCCGGATCATCGACCAGCCCCTTGCCTCCCGACTTCGCTTTTTCCTCCTGCCTTCCAAACTCGATGTAGTGCACCAGCTTTTCGTACCCGCCGTAGCAACCGACGCATTCGTCCTCGCTGCGACCGAATTCAATCGCTCCCAGTGCAGCAAAATATTGCGCGTTCTGCGGAGCCTTGATCAGATCTTCCGGCTTCGCACCATCGGGGATTTGGATCTTGCGCTCCCGCCACATGCGCGGAATGTTTGCCTGCCATGCCTCCCGCATTCCCCGGATGAAACTGTTGGGCCCGCCGAGCAATAGCACATGTGGGCGCAGCGTGTTGCCACGCGTGAGCACGCTCAGGTTTTGCAGCACGATCGCCTCGAACAGCGATGCCATCAGTTCGTCAGGCGGGGTGCCCACTTTCTGGAGGCTGTTGATGTCCGTCTCCGCGAACACCCCGCACTTCCCGGCAACTTTATGTAACTTGACTCCGTGATATCTCTGTTCCGCCAGCAATTCAGTCGGGATCTTGAGCTTGGCGTTGATCTTGTCGATGACCGCGCCTGTTCCGCCGGCGCACTTGTCATTCATGGAAGGGATCTTCTTCTTTCGCCCGGTCTGGTCATCATCCTTGAAAACGATGATTTTCGCGTCCTGCCCGCCCAGTTCGATGACGGAATACACCTCAGGATGCAGCTTCTCGACGGCGAGAGAAACGGCTGTAACCTCCTGCACAAATTTCGCGCCAACCTGCTCGGCGATCGCAGTTCCACCCGAACCTGTCAGGAACATACGCGTATTGTGGCGACTGATGCCAACCTCGGTTTCCATCCGCTTGAGAAACTCAAGAGTCTTTTCGGGCTGTTTGGTTTCGTGCCGCCGGTAATCCTGCCATAGGACTTTGTCGCTGGCGGCATCAACGACGACGGCCTTTACGGTGGTCGAGCCAATGTCCAGGCCGACAAGAAAGGTGGCTTTCTGGTCATGTCCATGATGCGACTGGCGTACGTGCTGGATTGCGGGCGCAGGAGTTTCGAGTGGCGCAATCTGGATCAACTGCTTGCCCTTATGATCGTGCATGAAGTCCTCTTGATGCCCAAAATCCTAGGCCGCCCGGAAACACCGAACTCGCAAAGAACCTAAAGAATGTTGATGAGGCGTGCTCTGTCAGCCCCGCGAAACCAGTTCAGTCGCCCGACATTTCGGGAACGGGCGTAACCCGCACGCGCGTACGCTTCCAGAACCGCGCATCCTTATTAATGCGGTCGCTCACGTGCAGAATGAAGTGCGCCGCTGTTCCGGCAACACCGTCTGAATGCGGCACCGGATAGAACGGGCGCTTCAACTCAGGGTGCTCCTCGACGTAATCGCGGATATCGTTCATGGTCTTTCCAGTTGATCGCAGGCACTCATCAAACTCTGTTTTGGCCTTCACCTTGGCCTCGCCGAGCGCCATTTGCACCCGGCTGTGCGCGTTGACCTCACCTTCTCCGGAAGTTTCGATGGGCAGGAAGATCATGTCTTTGAACTTATTGATCACCGCCGATTGCACTCCATCGGATTGCGATGACGGCATGCAGCCAAACGGTTTCAGCGCCAGCACCATGTGGCAGAGTTTGTGCACCGTGTAGTAAACGTTCTTGCCCACTTCCAGATGGCCTTCTCCGCCGCGGGCAAACTGGTTATAGAAAGGATGTGCCAGTTCCGCCAACTCTGTTTGTGGCGCAAGGTGGTGCGTGATCCCTCCCAACTGTCTGGCAGTGCGGTGATAGAAGAAATTCCACATTCGTTCACCGGCGCCGATGCCCCACAACTTCTTCCGGAGGCCGATGTAGTTGGCGAAGGTTTTTTTCACTTCATACCATTTCGGATCGCGATGCGGGCGATTGACCGGCCACTTCGCCTTGGCGTGCGCCTTGGCCTGATACATCAGATAAGCGACCCAGGTTGCGATCGGTTCGACCAGCACCTGCGCGCCCTCGCGCTCCAGAAATTCAAACATGTGGAAGTTCCCGTCGCCCTCGGTGATCTGCGCCCAGAATTCCCCGGTGATCTTGACCAGCGGTTTTACCCGCGTGCGGTCGACTGCGATCGAGTTCATGGTTTCGTGCGCTTCAGAAAGCGCCTTGAGATAATCCTTGCCCCACATGTGTTCACGCCATTTTCCGAACACGTTGAATGTGTTGCGCAGAATCTTATTGCTCTTGAATTTGGGTTTCGCCCAGTCCGGCGCGCATTGTTCAATCTCGAACGACTTTCGATTCCGCAGATCTTCGCAAAGGTCGCCCACCATCTCGCGGAACACGCGGTCGGTCTCGCCCTTTCTCATTTCATAGGGACGAATCTGGTGGATCAGATCGTTGATCACATCGCCCATGAGCATGGCATTCAGCATTCCGAAGCCGAAATCGACGGTGAACTTCAGTCCCGGCTCCCCCGACGCAGCCTTGATCCCATCGCTGTCCTTGAACAGCAGCACGCGGAATCCATCGAAACCCGCATTCTTCAGCGCAAACCGATACTCGGCCTCATACATGCCGAAACGGCAAGGCCCGCATGATCCGGCCGTGAAGAAGACGTAATTATCCAGAATCTGCTGCCGCGTCAACCCTTCCTTCTCGAGGAACTGCAGATACTGCACCAGGTTTCCGACTGTAAAATATGTGGGATTGCATTGACCGTTGTTCCCGAACTCCTTGCCCGTTTGGAACGCGGGCACGTCGGGAATGGGCAACTTCTCGCAGCGGTATCCGCAGCCTTGGAAGATGGCGCGAATCAGGTCTTCGTGCTTCCATGTGAATCCACCGAATAAGATCGTCGTGTGTGCGCGCTGTTCGGCAGTGAAGGCGCGTTCCAGGGGACGGCGAAAATGCGCCGGCCGGTCGAGTCCGGCGATCTTCCTCAGGCGCACCCGTTCTGCCTGGAGGCGTTGCTTGATTTCTGCATCATTTTCAATCTGGACGAGATGCGAGGCCATACCTTCCTCCGGCGCTGCTAGAAAATCGCGCGACCAGGAGTCCTCAGAACTCCCAGTCACGTACGACGTGGACTTTGCCGTTCTTCAATCCCCGTTGATGCTGGATGATTTTCAATGCTCTTCAACTTTGACTCTTGTTTGTTCCGACTTTCGAACTTAGCGCTCGATGTTGCTCTTCTGCCCGGGCTCGGTCCGGCCTGAGACATACTTCATCAGGCTGCCTGTTTCGGAATCGTCACGCTCTGTTGCAGCATGAAATCCAGCAAGGTCTCACTCGGAATCCTGACTTCGTCCCCTTTGGTGATAATTTCTGAACCCGCTCCGACGCCCGCCCCGGCTCCTGCCCCGATGGCCGCTCCTTTACCGCCTCCTGCAATCGCACCGATGATGCTTCCAATCGCCGCTCCTCCCACCGTTCTCTTCGCCGTACTCTCTCCTTTTGATTTGCCAGAGACTTCACACTCTCCGGTCACCAGCGGCACAGTCTGGCCGTTGACGACGATGCCCGTCAGCTGCAGTTTAAGTTGCGACCTGCCGGTGAAAGTACCAGTCTCTTTGGACTCATCCAGCCGGCCATAAACGTCTGCGCCTTTCGGAACCGCCATCTTGCCGTCTATCCACAGATCTTGCTCGAGCGAAGCCTGGAAACGATACCCCACCCGGTTTTTCGTGGAGTCGATCGAATCAATGGTGCGAACAGTAATCCGTGTGCCGGCAGGAATCGTCACCGGGGGCGAAGCCTTTGCGAGCTCGTCTTCTTCCATGGTAGAAGGCGCACTTGGCTGCTGCGAAGGGACCGAGGGCGAAGTGCCCTGTGCTTTGAGGTCGAATCGGAGCGAGCGGATATCGGCGACATCGTAATTTTGCACAGACGAGCCTACCTGAAAGGCAATGCTCGTCTGGGTGCCTCCCATGAATTTCCCGTTGATCAAACTTCCATTTTTCAATTCCAACGAATCGGCGCGGGCAACGACCACTGCCACACATATCGAGACAATTACGACGCACAACTGCTTAGTATTCATGACGAGTTCTCCAGCGTATTCCTTGTGTTAGATCGCGTTAGAGTCCCGACACCGCGATCCGAATGAATTTTCCGTATGCCGGCGACGGATCAGTTCTCAGTTTCCCCGCCTTCATCCGATCCGGAATGCCTTATTTCCTGCGACCCGGAGGAAAATCTTTCAGCAGTTTTTGCGCTCCCTTGTTGAGCCTCTCCTGGTTCTTCTCCTGCTTTTTGCTGGGTTCAATCGCATGCTGGGCAGCCCCTATCCACACGAGCTTCTTGGTGGCGGGGTCATACATACCGACCACGAAAGTCCCGATGTAATTGCTTGAAGTATTCGCCGAGAATGTGCCGAAGGTGTTGCCTCCCGGCCCCCACGGACCCCAACCACCCCAACCGCCCCAACTGTCTCCGAACCCGTTGATTTGCTTTTCCTGATCGATCGCGAGTTGATAGCCAAGAAGCAAATCAGCTTTGCCAGCGTCTTCTACTTCAGTAAAGCCCTTGGCCGCCATTTGTGAATCGATGGCCTGCTTGACTTGGGCGTCCAGGATCTGGTCGGGACGGACGCCCACGGTGGGTACGCCTTGTACCTGGCTGACCCACGCATAGGTGTGGTATTTTGAAAAATCAGTTCCTGGCATGTAGTTGGTTCTCACATCCTGCGCGTATGACGCAGTGCAGGCGATAAGCGCCAGCAGAAGTACGGGCGCAAACCTTGACACCCCGTTCTGACATCCCTGCCACATCGTAGTTTTCCTTTCAATCATTGCTTTAAGTTTCACTGCAGTGTTTTCTTTGCGTGCCCCGTCCTCTTATAAAGGAGTCTGGAATTGGACAGGACTTTACGTTCCCGATTTGTGCTGCGTATTTGGCGATGCTGCGGTCGCCCAGGAACCTTCCGGAGGCCGGTAGGTTCAAAACGGGCTTGTGTGCTAATGCTTGGCCTTGGCACAAGATTGTCGGACTGTCCTTTGCCTCGTGCGAAGTAGTTTTCACCTTTCATCTTCATCAGAGTCGGTGCCTATTTCCTGCGTCCCGGAGGGAAGTCCTTTAGGAGTTTCCGTGCTCCCTTGTTGAGCTTCTTCTGTTTTTTTTCCCTTTTCTCGCTGGGTTCAATTGCATGTTGGGCAGTACCTATCCAAACCACCTTCTTTACCGCAGGGTCATACATACCAACGACGAACGTGCCTATATCGTTATAGGAAATACTGGTCGAATTTCTAGCGAAGCCGCCCCACCACGGGCCCCAACCCCAGCCCGCCCAGCCTCCCCAACCTCCCAAGTTGTCCCCGGAGTCATTGGTTTGCTTCTCCTGATCGATTGCGAGTTGGTAGCCCAGAAGCAAATCGGCCGCACTGCTGTCGTTCACCTTGGTGAAGCCCTTGGCTGTCATTTGCAAATCGATCGCTTGCTTGACTTGGGCGTCGAGGATCGGATCGGGGTGGCCACCCACGGCGGAGAGGCCTTGAATATCGCTGACCCATGCGTAAGCGTGGTACTTGGAGAAGTCAGTTCCTGGCATGTAATTGGTTCGCACCTTTTGCGCGTATGTCACAGTGCAGGCGAGAAACGCCAGCAGCAATCGAGGTGCAAGCTTTGAAACCCAGTTCTGACATTCCTGCCACATCGTAATTTTCCTTCTCATCATTACTTTTGCATTTCACTGCATCCGTTTTTTTGCCCGTCTTCGTCTAAGGGTTCTCCGGGATTGGACAGGGCTTTACATCCCAGATTTCTGCTGCGTACTCGGCGATGGTGCGGTCGCTCGAGAACTTTCCCGAGGCCGCCACATTCAAAATGGCCTTGTGCGCCCACTCCGTGGGATTGGCGTAGGTTGCGCAGAGCCGCTGGTCGGCCTCGAGGTATGACGCCAGGTCCGCCAGGTGCATGTAGCGGTCGCCATGCGTCAGCAACATGTCCCGCAAGGACTCAAACACTCCGGGCTCATATCGGCTGAAATAGTCCGAGAAGATCAGATCCATTGCCTGACGTGTCTCGAACTCGTGCTCATAATGCCACTGCGGGTTGTACCATCCCCGGCTGCCGATCACCTGCTCCGCCGTCAGACCGAAAAGAAAGAAGTTTTCTTCGCCGGCCGCGGCCGCCATCTCAATCGTGGCACCGTCCCGCGTGCCGATTGTCAACGCGCCATTCATCATGAATTTCATATTGCTGGTGCCGCTGGCTTCATAGCCTGCCGTCGAAATCTGATTGGAAGCATCGCTGGCAGGAATAAGGTGTTCGGCGAGGGAGACACAGTAATCGGGCAGGAATATTACTTTTAAGCGCCCACGCACTGCGGGGTCGCTGTCAATGGTCGCAGCCAGATTGTTGATGAACTTAATCATCACTTTGGCGAGCCTGTACGCCGGCGCGGCTTTACCTGCAAAGAGAAACGTCCGTGGGTACATGTCAAACCCCGGATCTTGCCGAAGCCGGTTGTAGAGCACCACGATCCGGAGTGCATTCAGGAACTGGCGCTTGTACTCATGGATACGTTTGACCTGGCAATCAAAGATCGAGTCTGGATTAAGGATCTGCCCAGTCGACCAGCTGAGCCAATCGCAGAATTCTTCCTTGGCACTGCGTTTGGCGTTGAGGAAGGCTTCGAGAAGCCCGCTATCGCCCGCCAATTCTTTCAACCTGCTTAACTGACCGAGGTCCCGCATCCATCCATCTCCAATCGCATCGGTGATTAGTCTGGAAAGCTTGGGATTGCACAATTGCAACCAGCGTCGGGGTGTCACTCCATTGGTCTTATTATTAAAACGCTCGGGAAAAACTTCCGCCAGGTCCTTGAGTGTCGTCTCGCGCAACAAGTTCGAGTGAATCTCTGCCACTCCGTTCGTGCTGTGGGAGCCGACGACAGCGAGATTGGCCATGCGAACTTTCCTACAGGCGCCATCTTCGATGAGGCTCACGCGCTCGATCCGACTTGGGTCGCCTGGGAACCGGCCACGAACGTCGCCCAGAAAACGCCGATTGATTTCGTAGATGATCTCGAGTTGTCTGGGCAACATCTCTTCAAACCACTTGACGGGCCATTTTTCCAGCGCTTCGGGCAACAACGTGTGATTCGTATAGGCCAGAGTGTTCTGGGTAATACGCCACGCGTCCTCCCAACTGAGGTGGACCTGATCGACCAGAATCCGCATGAGTTCGGGAACCGACAGAGCCGGGTGCGTGTCGTTCATTTGAATTGCGACTTTGTCGGAAAACGTACTCCAATCCGAGTTGGACCGTTGGAATCGACGGACCGCGTCTGCCAGCGAGCAGGCAACCAGGAAATATTCCTGTATCAGGCGCAGCCCTTGGCCCATCACTCTTGAATCGTCCGGGTAAAGGACGCGAGTCAGAGTTTCGGCCGAGAGCGTCTGGGTGAATGCTTCTACGAAGTCGCCGTGAGAGAACTCTTCGAAGTTGAAGTAATCAGGCGCTACCGCGGACCAGAGCCGCAGAGTGTTGATCGCGGAGCCCCCATAGCCGATGACAGGTCGGTCGAAGGGGATGCCAATCAGAGTCGATGGACGTCCAGGCACCGGACGCAGGCTGCCGCCGCTGAGTTCGAAGGAGCAGCCCAGGCTGACTTCCACCTTCTCGTTCGGGCGGACAATCTCCCAAGGGTCGGAAGAGCGCAGCCAGTTGTCCGGCATCTCCTGCTGCCAGCCATTCTGAATGGTCTGTTTGAAGATGCCGTATTCATACCGCAGCCCGTATCCCATGGCTGGCAACTGCAACGTCGCGGCGGACTCAACGAAGCATGCCGCCAACCGTCCGAGACCGCCGTTGCCCAGGCCAGCGTCGGGCTCCTGCTCCAATATCTCAACGAGTTTGAGTTTCTTTTGCTCAATGACCTTGTCCGCCACCGGGCCGAGCAGAAGATTCATGACATTATTTGCGAGGGAGCGGCCGATGAGGAACTCCATCGAGAGATAGTAGAGCCGCTTGGGATTTCGTACTTCGTACGTCTTCTCCGTCAACAGCCATCGCTGGGAAAGAACGTCGCGCACCGAGCGTGCAAGAGCTTCAAAGCGATCGCGGGCCGTTGCCGCTGCCAGATCGACGCCGCTGTCAAACAGCAAATGCCGTTCAAACAGGGCTTCATCCGTACCTGAAAAGTGCACAGGACCGCACCCGTACCGGGCCGCGAGTGTGTGAACGTCGGGCAACGAGGCCCGCTTCGCGGCAGCCTTAGTATTCATGGTCGACTCCTTCAATGGTTCTCGATGGTTGGTGGCGTGGCCGCGAACCCTTCAGATCAACTGCCGTCATCGGCAGAACTCGAGCCCCACCTCTCGAGCTATGCCAGCGAAACAGCTTGCGGCCGGTGAAAACTAAGAGTCCGACCACGACCAGAGTCGCTAACAAGGTTCCGGCTTTGCCGACATAAGCAGCTGCGCGGTCCAGATCATGGCTGAAGACATAGCCCAACCCGGCATAGCCGGTTGACCAGAGACTGGCTCCGACGGTCTCAAAGGTGAGGAAACGAAGACGACCGGTGCCCGACGTTCCGGCCAGTGGAGGCACGACCGCGTCGAGACCGGGGACGAACTTATCCAGCACCAGTAGCCGATGCCCATGGCGGGCAAACATTTTCTTTGCTCTGCGGTCGGCCGATTCTGGATCTGACGCGAAACTATGAATGAAGTGCAAGACCCTTTCGCCCCACGCCCGTCCCGCCTCGTACCAGATCCAATCGGCCAGAACACAACCAGCGATCGCCAGACTCAGAGCAGTGACCAGGCCCAATTTGCCGGCAGCTGCGAGCGCTCCGGCCGCAAGCAGAAACCCAGGTGCCGGTATCGGCAAACCTATCTGGCGCGCGAACACAGCAGCGAACAGAATGGGGTAGCCGTGCCTCCCGATGAATTGCACGATAGTCGTCATCCGATTGAGCGCGTTAGTGTCGCAGCCGCATTTAACAGACAACACCGAAATTCATCATTGTGGCGCTTACCCATTGGTTGCACTTTCGATATGCAGGCAATTGCTTCGGCGGCAGCTGCGGCCCTTGATCTTTCTTCCTCCTGTGCGCTCAGCGATCTGACTGATTCTTCAGTTTGTGAAAGCATTCGCTGTCCGCTCCTGATCGTCAAAAGGCCGAGCATCAACACTTCTCGGCGCGTTAATTAGAACGCGCGGCTGAGTTGCCTTAGTTAGCAGCAGTTTGAAAGCTCCAGTTTGGCGCTCCGCCTCTGCGTTGCAGCTCACGTTGAATTTCTTCGAGTGCCGCTGCATCCGCAGCTGTAATGGCGACCTCGCGAGCGAGAACCATGTACAGCATGTCAAACAGTGTGTCCGTTGGAATGTCCGTCAGCTCTGCCAGCATGGTCAACCTCCTGAAGCGAATTTGAAGATCGCGATTTTGTAGTGGCAATCCGCCTGCCAGACTCGAGCGTTCAGAGGTGGATGAAAACAGGGGAGATCGGCTGGAGAGGACTCTCCGATGCAGGGTTTGTGTGACATGCCAAGGGCACTGACCGAATTCGGGCAGCAACGAACATCTTTTCCCGGCCCTTGGCCACATTTGTGGGGCTTTACAGATCGACGGATGCAGATCTATTTCGTCTGCTCGGGCGGTGTTTGCTGAATCTGAATGGTAGGGATTCGATCAGACTGTGTCATATCGACCGAGACTGTCCCAAAGTTTCCGTTGGAGTCGAGCGCTCGAATGGTTACGCTGGCCTGTTCACCCGCGGGCCCTGGGACCATCTTGCCGTCGACTAGTACAGACACGCGAAGTCCTCGGTTGGGGTCGCCGGGATTGACCTGTTCCACTCTCTGTTCGGTTTTTTCCTCACCCGCCGAACTAGAATGGCTCAGACTATTTTTGCGCTCCACCAGGTGCAGACGCCCGTCCTGGGGGGTCCCCGGGACATCAATGGAATAGGTTTCCACGCTGCTCCCCTTATCTCCAGAACTGCTCTCAAATTCGTGGCTCACCACGCGAGAGATCTGACTTAACTTACCCTCGGCGTCGGGCCGGAAGACCGTCTCCTCAATCTTGCGGCCGTTCGATTCTGGTGTCGCAGCGTTTTGCCGTATTTCGCTCACTTGCCACTTTCCGTTAACGTCCGGAAGCCATGTGGTCTTTTCAGTTTCCTCGGTGTTGTTGTCCCCTACTTTGCGGACTTCGCGGGTCTTGAAGGCTGGAGCCAGGCCACCATTGATGCTGGTAAGCATCACTGTCCTCTTCGTTTCTTCCGAATCCGTTCCGATTTTCTTGCTCTCCACGATTTCGCGTTGTACTGGTTGAAGCTTTCCATTGACGTCCGGGTTGTAGGTCACGCGCGCCGTACTGGAGTCATCGCCCGCGAGCATGTGCTTCTCTTCTTCCGTTACCTGCACGAGGGTTTTCTTCCCACTAACGTCCTCGCTGAACGTACGCATTACGGTTCGCACCGTCGTAGCGTCGAGCTGCAGCGTTTCTCTGTCGATGTCCTGATAGGGTTCGAAATGTCCATCGGTACCGAGGATCTCGACTGATCGCTTGTCCAGTGTCCGGTTCCCATCCTGGCTGTGGCTTTCGATGATGCGCACGGGAATGCGCGTGGGAAGCAGATCGCCGCCCTTGAGGTCCGTTGTGGACTGCCAATGCATGGGCTGCTCCTGGGTTGTTTGGGGACCAGATGCTTGCGCACAGAGGCTTGGGCCCAAACAACAAAATCCGCCAATCGTCAGGATGAGGGCGTAGCCTAATCGAAAAGCAACATCTGCAGGCCGCACAGAGGAAGTCGTGATTGGCATGTTTCTCAGTTGGCCCGCCAGCATCTGAGGCCGTCGGTTTCCGTTCGTGTCGGTGACTACCACCCACCGCATGCATACGGGATGAAATTCAGGTTTGTCGTGGATAGATGAACCTGACGTTCTAACGCGCATTCTCTTTTCCTTTCCGCGCATCCTCTTTCCTACTTCAATGACTGCGAAGGTGCTGGCAGAGACGCTTGAAGTTGCGACGCTCCTCCCAGCAGTTCGGAGTCGATGAAAGACGAAATCCCCTCCCACACCCGCGGGTCATTCTCGATCTCGTGATGTCCACGGTTCAGGTGTCGCGCGATCCAGGGATAGTTGTCGCAGTTAATTTGACGATCCTGATATGTCATCTGAAAGTTGCCGATGATGCGCGTGCGCTCTGGGTCAGCGGCGCGAAAGCGCGACCGACCATGGATAAAGCCTCTTGTCTGATAGAAGTTGACGGCATTCCGAACATTCGGCGGAATCATGCCATCGTCGTGACCTGGTTTATGGACGCTGTCCACCAGGATTGTGAGTGAGACCGGAATATCCCGCCGGCCCAACTCACGGGCCAAGGTCACCGCTTGCGAAGCCCCCCAGCTGTGGCCATAGACAATGATGCTTGCCTGTTCCTTCTCGCCGGTCGTGAGGACGCCGTCGCGGTTGGTATCCAATAAATGCAGCACTCGTTGAAGAGCATCTTTCCCGTCGTGGTTAGCAAAGATTTCGGCATGAATTGACGGATACGCCTGACGAAGCAACGCCGCGAACAGCACCTCGGGATGGGTACCATCATCGCTTCTTACGAAACCTCCAACGAAGCCGATCACAATAGCGTTCCTGGGAGCTACCTGCCTCGCCCCGAGGCGGTACCGAAGGGAAGCTAGGCGGAGTGCGGCTTCGGCGGCTTGGTCCGCCTTAGGTTCTTGGCACACCATTCCTTGTTTAGCCTTGACAAAGCAAATGTTGCCACCTTCGCTTAACCCATTCGCCTGCCCCAGAGCAGAGCCCGGATGAGCCAGAACCGACGCAGCCAAGATCAGGGATAACGCTACGAGTTTCCTGTATTCGCGCACATAGTCTCTCTTCTCCGGTGCTCGCCATTTCGCGAGGACCACTTCCACGAACACCAGGTGGCCTACGGAAGTGCAAGCAACGCGCCAGAGAATGTCTTCGCAAGTGGCTTTGCGTGAAGGACCTAGGCTCGCGGGTAGCCTTGCAATGTGCCCATATTTGGGCGTTGACCTGAACTGGGCACAGCATGTGTCACAAAGATGGTCGCGGCTTAAGAGCGTGCGGCAGTTACCAGAGACGCCGATTGGCATGTGATCTGCAATCTCGAGTATGCGAATCACGAGAGCGTCGGTCATGTTCAAGATCACAGAAAACACGCTGCGCGACTTCACTCTTGCCGAAGTTCTGCTAATGGCTGCGATGAACCAGCTCGAGGCCAAGCGGAAGCTTGGCGGGAATGAGAGAAGCCTGCCTGACAATTGCCGTTCTTACGCGAAAGCTGCTTAGGTGAATCCAGGTCGAGCTGGCGTGAAGGGTTTACAAGGAGTCAGCCATGATTATCGACGACGAGCAAGGTCCTCGAGCGGAGGTTATGCCTCTGGGAGTTATGTGGCGGAATCCTCTGCCTCTGGTACGGGCGCATCTGAGGGCAGAAGAGCGGAGCAATCCCTACTACAGATGGGCCGAACAAGCCGAAAAGATTCGTGCCCGTCGCGCCAATTGGGACGCCAATCACTGTTGGGCAGCATGAACAGGCCTGACCGTCGAAAAGCCCGTCATTCCGATGGAGCTTGGTTTCGTCCCTAACGGAGTTGGCGTGACATTGATCATGCGGGTCTGTCCAGCCATCGCAGACTTCGAACGGAAAGACAATGGCCCTCTATCTCATCACTGGAATCGCTGGGTTCATCGGATCATCTCTGGCTCGCGCCATTCTGGCTCAGGGCGACCAGGTTCGCGGCGTGGACAACTTCTCCACCGGCAAACGTGAGAATCTCGAGGAAATTATCGATCGCATCGACTTCCGCGAGGCCAACATCCTCGATCTCGAAGTCATGCACAAGGCCTGCGCCGGAGTCGATTTCGTCCTCCACGAGGCCGCGATTCCGTCTGTGCCCAAGTCGGTTCTTGACCCTCTGGGCAGCAATCGCGCCAACGTCGACGGCACGGTTAACGTTCTCGTCGCTGCCCGCGATGCCAAGGTGAGGCGCGTCGTGTACGCTGCGTCTTCCTCAGCCTATGGCGACACGCCCACGCTACCCAAGCACGAAGCTATGCGGCCCGATCCCATCTCTCCCTACGCAGTCGCCAAACTAGCCAGCGAGAACTACATGATTTCGTTTTACCGCTGCTATTGTCTCGAAACCGTATGTCTCCGCTACTTCAACGTATTCGGCCCTCGCCAGGATTCCTCTTCGCCCTACTCTGGCGTCCTCGCCAAGTTCATCACGTTGATGCTGCGGGAGGAGCAGCCCACGATCTATGGCGACGGTGAACAGAGCCGCGACTTTACCTACATCGACAACGTTGTGGAATCCAATCTCCTAGCCTGCAAAGCCCCAGCAGAAAATGTTGCGGGACAAGTTTTCAATACAGCCACGGGAGGGCGCGTCTCGCTGAACCAAATGTTCAAGCTGCTCCAAGATATGACCTTCTTCAAAGGAGAACCCCAGTACGGCCCCGAGCGCGGCGGCGACATCAAACATTCCCTCGCCGATATCTCGAAAGCCGAAACCGTCCTCGGTTACAAGACAGTGGTGGATTTCGAAGAAGGTTTGCGCCGGACCGTGGAGTGGTACCGGGGAAATTAGGCTCTGGGCACAAACGAATCCGCGCGGCGGTGTCTACTATGGCGATGTCGGCCCAGTCGAATGGCGAAGCATTACATCGGGCAGAATCCGCTGGTTCTGGAACAGCGCGTCTGAGGGCCAAAGAGCGAAGCAATTCCCACCGGATGGGCGGAACAAGCCGAAAGGATTCGGTCATGCAACCCCACTTAGAGCGATATTGATCATGCAGATCTATGCTCTCGATCACTGACTTTCAAATCGCTTTCATGAATTGTGGTGTCAGGTTTTTGGGCCGAAAATTTCGCGGGGGTGGCAGGAGTCAGATCTATGCAGAAGGGACGCCGAGCACTCATCATCGACACAGATCCAGAGACGCTTATCTCGCTGCAGCACGTCCTCGAGGGGGCGGACATTGATGCCACTGTCACATGGGACGAAACGGAAGCTTGGCAACTGACCAAGATGACAACCTTCGAGCTTTTACTCATCGGGGACCATCCACCTGAGCTCAATGCGGCCCCGATTCTCGATGATCTCAGCCTGCGAGGTGCTTGTCCGCCGGTTTTGATTTTGCGGGGAATCTTCAGCGAAAAAGATGCCGAGTACTCTCGCCGGCTTGGTGCGATTGGGGTAGTTCCCAAACGCGACGTTCTCGCGGTTCTCGAGCAGGTGACAAGGGCACTGACTCCCGTCCAATTGGAGGCGAACGCAGCGAAGGCTAGCTTGACCGAATCTCGTGCATGGCGAGCTGCCTCATAAAAGTTCGGGGGCCACGATGCTCAATAAATGCGCGAATCCCGCGTGTCCCGCGAAATTTCTCCGCCTTCGCGACGATAGGGTCTTCGTAATAGAGGTTGAAGGTGGGCCTCACAGCAGCGAGTGGGGGCCCGCGCCCAAATGTGACCATTTTTGGTTATGCAACAGCTGCTGTCGCACTATGACTGTTACGGTCGAGGGAGGAAAAAGACCTCAAGTTGTGCCTCTGCCTGAGGCTGCCTCTGCAGCCCCGGGAGCGTCGAGAGACTCCTTTCGAATCAGGTTGACACCAGAATACGCAATCGCCTCGCTAATCAACTTCGAGGAGCAGCGTGCTAGAGTTACCTCCATTAGCACACCCACCAGATAGGTATTTCCCGGCGACGTCACTGCAATCGATACATTCTTTCCCGCTGAGCCGCCGTAAGACTCAAATGTATCCTGCGTAACCGTTGTTTGCAGGTGACGTGAGTCAATGAACGTGGTTGGTAATGGATTTTGGTCCCACAGGATCTCGGATTGAGGCACAAAGCCGCTGCCTTCTACCGTCAGCACGACTGACACGGTCTCAGCAGAAATCGGATTAGAGGCGAGAGTTCACCGATCTGAGGGTACGGAACCGCGCCGCGGCAGTTGTCGAGATTCACCACCGCCGTGCACATCCACGCAGAACATAGAGAAGCGAGCGCCAGGACGAGCGCAATTCGGTAAGGCTTGCAAAACAATCCCAGATGCCAGCGCATACTGTGCTTCCGGGCGCCATCTTTCGCTTGGACAGCTACATCAGCTCGCTCCCGATGTCCCATATTGTTCGGCTGCTCATTCGTCAAAGCTACGAGCCCCACCCTTCAGGCGGTTCTGCACGATCTGCTTCCATACGAACTTGATAACTCGCGAGTCGTCGTAGCAATACGCAAGATTGTGATTCAGTGTCGAGAAACAGTGACGCTGGCACGATTTCTTCATGTGGCGCAATTGATCGTCATCGAACTTCGGTTTATCGATACTTCCCCAGTCACACGTTGACGCATACATCGGGAAACATGGGGCTAGCGTGCCATCGGTTCGGATAATCACGTTGTTCTGCCCTGCCCGGCAATTCCATTCGGCAAAGTGCAGATCCCCGGATGCGTCTTGCTCTATGCCCGGCATGCACGCGATGTGCTTTGCAGTTCCGTTCGCAGTGTCTCCATCGCCGTTCCACCCGTACGTTTTCAGATCAGAGGCACCGCCGCCCATTCTCATGAACGCCTTGATCTCTTCGAGCCGTTGCACTGAGTTCACCATCTGGTAGCCAGCTCTATTTTTTTCAATGAGCCAATCGACCAGTTCATCGGTGCGTCGCCAATCTTCGGGACGGATGTAGGTAGGGTTATCAGATAAATGCTTGAAATGATCGTCCTGTTCAAGCATCGGCGTCTCGTTGATATGGTAGTCGGTGGCGATGCGGTGGGAGTGCGCGTATTCGGTCAGCTGACGAACATCCTCTGTGTTATTGCGGCAGATATTGATGTTCAGGAAAACCATATAGCCGTACACGAATTGTTTCCGCATCAAGTGTTCCAAGTGCGGCTCGATTGGGAGTAGAGCTTTGGGCAAACCGGGCTTGACGTCCCATGCATCGACCGCCACGTTGAAAACTGACGCGCCGGCGTCGGCCAGGCGATCGGCAACATCCGGTCTCAACAACCGCGCGTTGGTGCCGATGTAGATCCAAAATCCCTTCTTGGCGGCGTAATGGACGACTTTGTGTGCAAATTGCGGTCGCAGCAGTGGCTCGCCTCCCATCAAGGCCAGCACCCGGCACCCCCGATCGTGCAGCCAATCGATCGTCCGCCGTGCCGTGTCCTCGGTCATTCCCTTAACTTTGTTGTTGAACGCCCAACAGTACCAGCAATCGAGATTGCACTTATATTCGAGGAATAGGTAGGCAATGATGGGATGGAACTCCCCCGGTAGCACCCGAGAGCGGATATACGGGAACAGCCAGCCCTTCATCGAGCGATAGGCCTGAGAGAGCGTCCAGTCCCGCTTTTCTGGTGCTGTCCCAGGTCCGGGGTCGGACAACTTCTCTGGGAATTGCGGATAGACCGGTTCTGGCAGAGACAATCCCTGGTGAACCGGACGTTCTGGGCTCTGCGCGCCATTCATCAAAAGGCTGTGGACGTTTACATCAATGCGAAACTTTGGAACTGTGGACATTGCGTTTCCTTCATAAAGACGTGATAAATCCGAAAGACTGCTGACGACTCCTCGAGTGCAACCTAGCTGCCAAATTAGGGCCTACTGTAGTGTGCGGTTCGACACTGTTCAGCTCTAGCAATTTGCTCTTACCCGCACTGCTCGAGTGAGCGCACACAATACGACCTCACTCACCGTCCAGCTCTGAGTGAACGCGTGGTGACAAGCCTCTGGCATTTGTAATGCATGTAGCATGAACTATGAAACGTTTCGGTGATGGCCCTCTATACCGAAATGGATAACAAGTCACTAAAGTCAGCTCCGCATTGCTCGTCTGATGCAGCACTTCAATGTCGCTAGGTGCGACAACTTCTGTGCGGTTCACTGAGTAGCGAAAATTGCCATTGATTGTTTTTACGGTGATGATGTCATTCGGTCGAATCTCTCTTAGCGATCCGAAGAACGTATCGCGGTGAGCCGCAATTCCCATATTTCCGGAGGACCCGGGAAGAGAAGTACCCTCAATGTGACCTGCTGCAACAGCAAGAATGTCCGGTGTCGCGCCTTCGAGAACGACAACAGAGATGTGGAGCCGAGGGATCTCGAGATGACCGACGATTGCTCCGTTACCCTCCATCGAGGCGCTGTTGGAACGTTGAGAACTCTGGCCTAAGCAAGCCAGAGTAATAGTGAACACCAGACTCGAAAATACAGCCAGCCGTTTCATGGAGTTGTCATCCAGTTTCTCGAGGAAGACGTATAAGTCCGAAGATACTTGCGACGAACTGCGAAAGTGCAAATTCGCTGCCAAACGTGAGACACGGCCAAGGGGTTGCCGTGCATGTGTTTCGCGACGCTGTAGCTCCTTGCGTCTGCCCTGTTACGAGCACTGCCCAGATGCGGGCACGCAAAAACGGTCGTTATCACGGGCAGCAATCGACTTATGGCTGCCGGAGGTTTGGTTGCTGGTTTGCATCGTTCTCTGGCAGAAAGAATGGCGATGAATACACTTGAAGTCGAAGAGCAGATTGCTGTACGGACCGCGAACATTGAACAACGTAGACTTTTGCGATACGCGCTCCTGATTGCCGCAGCGAGTTACGTGATCTTCTCGTCATACTACATCTCTCAGACGCGTAGCCGTTTGGCCTCGCTCGCAGTGGCCCAGGAAGTGGCGATTGCAAACCTGCAGAAACGCCAAGCTGCCACAGAAGCAGACCTGAAGACGTCGAACCAGACCTTGTCACAGCAACTGGGGATCACCGAAAGAGGACTGCAAGCGGCATACGCGGGCACGACGGCCGAGCTACGGCAAAATCAAAAAGTCTTCGAGAGACGCATGCAGGACCAGCAGACTGCGGCAGCCGATCAGGTCACTTTTGAGGTGGCCGACGTGCGAAGCGAGCTGAACGGTGCCAAGAAAGAAATCGCCGCTACCCGTACGGACCTTGAGTCGACGAAAGTGAAAGTCGACCGAGCGATGGGCGATTTGACAGGGCAGAGCAGCCTCATTGCCCGCACCCGGGAAGATCTGGAAGAACTCAGGCACCGCGGCGATCGCAATTACTATGAGTTCACCTTGAACAAGGGCGACCGCCCGACCCAGTTTTCAACGGTCGGCCTGCAGTTAAAGAAAGCCGATGCCAAGAAGAGCAAGTTCACCCTGAACGTGGTTGCCGACGATCGCGTCATCGAGAAAAAGGATCGTGGAGTGGCCGAGCCTTTGCAGTTTTACACAGGGCGAAACCGGCAGCTCTACGAAGTCGTCATTTTTACGGTCGAAAAAAACAGGGTGACAGGCTACTTGAGTACGCCAAAGCAGGCACGTCTGACGGACATGAGGTAGTCCCGACTCTCCTTTAAGCGTCAGCTATCACCTGCCAAGATCGGAGGCAATGTGTCGGTACCAATAAGCAAGGACGAACGTTCCAATCTTATGCGGGGCACGCGGAATGCAATCTTGCTCGCCTTACCGTTTTGGTTAGGGTTGATCTATTTGCTCACCAGATAGTGAGACACCCGTCGTTGGCGCAATTGCTTCGGCCGAGCGCGCCGCATGAAGGACCACAAAGGCGAAAACATTCTTGGTCGCTCCTGCTGAATGTTTTGATTCAAGGGTGCAGAAGTTTGCGCGTTCCTCAGAAATACCTTAACTGAGAGTGGTCAGAGTGTTCCGGAACTGAATGTTGAGAGTATGAAAATCCAACACCCGGCCCCTCAATGTTGACGGCTAAATGGGGATGGTCTCTCTTCTTGTGGAAGATGTTGCAGCGGCTACCGTTCCGCCAAGTCCCGATAAGAGATCAACTCTATCTCTTGCTGTGCCAGAATCTCCCGAGCTCGCCCCGAGGTCAATACATGGAGTTCGACTTCCCGCGACTCTCGGAGTCGCGTCTTTGCCGATTGGAGATCAGAGTCGTGGTAGCCGGGATGGCAAACAAATTCCCAGGTTCCCTCCGGAATATTGCTTGCGATGCTCGTAAATAACGTCTCGTCTAGAGTCCCGGTAACTTCAATCCCCAGGGTCCCGTCGGGTGTCACAAAGCCTTCCCGCTGCACGGCCTGGCGAAATTGTCCCGAAAAGGATGATCGCAAAGCTCTCACTTCTGCCCACCGGGTCCACAGATTGGGTCGCTTCAGAAGTTCACGGAACGGAAAGCCGGCGCCGAAGGGGTTTCGCACGGCTCGTACCCCGCACTCGGCTGCGGCCAGCAACAGAGGCCGCAACACCTTCGGGAAAATATGCGTATGCTTGTGCGTATCGAAGTGTGACAGGCACAGTCCCGCCGCCTGCACTTTGTGCATTTGCGCCCTTGCCTCGGCGAGGATCTCAGCTGAATCAAGCCGTCCCGCCAAGGCCCGAGCGGCAAATGCTTTCAAGCTGTCACAAAATCGCCCGGATTGTGTCAAGGAAGGATGTCTGGCCAGCGGCAAGACCGGGTCACCATCGATCAACACGATGTGACAGCCAATACTGAGGCTCGGAAGCTGTTTCGCGAGTTCCTTGACCTCGGAAAATGCCCGGCCGTTGGCCATCAATGTGGCGGAAGTTACGATGCCGTCGGTATGGGACTTGACGATCGCCTGATTTACGCCCGACGTATATCCGAGATCGTCCGCATTAACGATAAGACGCCGCACTCAGCGAGTCTAGCAGACGTGACTCCGTGGCTTGATGCGCTGAAGCGTTGGCATCTCCTTGTCCAGCAGAACCAAGCGACGGATATGCCGAGCAGGATGCCTCACGGCAGAAGCAGATCTGGATCATTTCGGAATTCCATTCCGCCGTTAAACATCCTGTTGCGTTGGCGCAAATTCGACATCGCAGTCAGACATACCGCACCGATTGCGGCCCAAAATAGAATCCGCACGCGCCGACAGAGTGCGATCGTTAATCCCGCGGCTCCCGAAATATGGATCAGTCGGGCGACAATCACGTTTCCCCCCTCAAAGGATCCGACATTTCCGGGATTGAGCGTTCCGACGACGTTGATTAGCTTTGTCAGCGCTTCGACAACCAGGGCGATCAGCAGGCTCTTCCTCGCGCCCATGAAGTACAAGAGAACGTAAACCTCCAGGATCGCCGTCGCATGGCTGGCCAGATTGAGCATTAAGCTACCCCAAAATATTCCAGACGTTTGGTGGTAGAAATCGAAGAGATTGTTTTCTGCGGCTACGATCACGGATTGTTTGCCATCCACCCAGGTTCTGATCCACCTGAGTCGCGCGATCGCCGTCGCCACTCCGGAAAGCACCTGCCACCGCTTTCCGATGGCCAGTCCGCAGAAAGTGAGCACAATCGCGGATCCGCATGCAAACAGAAGCGCGTAGACCCTCCATTTGTGGGACAAAGGCAGCAACAACACTGCGGCGATCATACCCGAGAAGCTCACCATCGCCGAGGTCCCTATATAGAGCCCGCGATCCAGGGTGACTGACGAGATGCTGTTGGCCACGGGAACGTCAGAACCCAGCAACGAGACGCGGGCGGCTTCTCCAAGGACTTGGCCGGGAAGTCCGAGAATCGCAATCGCCTCTGATATCAGCCGAAGGCCGAGTGTACGCGCAAAGGAGATATTCCGAATGTCGCACTGAAATGAGAGCCGCCATGACCAGGTTTTGATGAGATGCGAGATTCCACCAAGCAGGAGTACCAGGCCAAAGCCCCTCCACCCGATGGTCTTGATTTTCTGAAGAACCGCCGTAGTACCGGTCCGATGTACGAGCCATGCCAGGAGAAGAATCCCCAGCATGGGAACTAGGTAACGAAGAGCTTTTCTTTGCATTCTCGCCTGCTGCGTCTGCATGGTTCTTCGATTGGAAAATGACGCATCATCAAACTTGAACTTGCCATTAGAAATAGAGCAGTCGCAATTCTGGGTCGTTTCTTTTAACGGCTTGCGATGGTTCGATTAGTGCTTCCCTCTGCTGGTAAATTTTCCCAAAACAAACTCCTGGAACAGGCTGCCGACAACATGCAGACCCGTGTCGATACCAAAATTCTGGAATACATGCCCAGCACTACGATTTGAGTTGGGGTAATAAGCCATCGAAATGGAATACCCAATCAAACTGCCGCCCAACTGGGAGTAATTCGGCTGCCATGCCCCGTTATCTCCCTTGCAGACAAAGGGAGCCACCATCGCATGGCGAGCCCGAGACCACTTGGTTCCGGTACCGTCGTAAAAATAACGAGGATCCTGATGCAGAAGCGATGGCAGAATAGCGTTGCTGATCAAGCTCCCCGTGACAGCATCCGCAAAGCCAGCGCCCAGCCGCTTGCCATATCCTTCCGCACCTTGACCCCATTCGCTGGGGTTGTCACGGGCCTGTTGGATCCCAGCCCATGCAGCCGCACGGGCAGAGAAAACCGGATTGGTGAGACTCTTGTAAGCGAGGTGGAACTTCATCTTCGCAGTGAGAGGCTCGGGACGCGGCTCGTAAGTCACATAAAGATTCGGTATAAAGCGGAGAACACGCTGCTGTTCTTCGACTTTGAGCTGTTGGGTAGCAACTTCCTTCGAGGAGTAACTCACCGTGACTGCCCGCTGTACAGCCAGGATGCGAAGCTTAATCTCGGGTATCGTTTTGTTCTGACCGGGTTCGACCGTAATGGACGAGTTCCAGTCTGCAAAGCCCTCAGCAGTGACGGTGATCTGATAGGCGACTCCGCTCGGGGCCTGTTCGAACGCAAAGCCTCCATCGTCTTTTGTCACAGCTGTGAGCCGGTCGCCGCCCGTCCCCTGAAGAACCACTTTGGCGCCAGGAATCGGGTCGTCGGTGCCGTCGACGACCGTACCGAGAATGTTTCCTGTTATCGTATTTGCCGTTTCAAACGACTGGGCCGACATCGGTACTACAAGGATCACTCCACTGAGGACGAACAGCAGCAATGGATGTGCTCGCTTCAGCAGCGATGCCAAACGTTGGTTGGGCGAGATGTGTCTATTTTGCAGCATTTTCGATACTCCTAAGCTCCCGAGAGCGTGAAATTAATCGTGATTCGCGAGTCAACTTCGACCGGCTCTCCGTCCATCAGGTACGGCTTGTAACGCCATTGCCTCACCGCATCGATGGCCGCCTGCGCTAGTATTGGTAGGCCGCTCTCGACCCGAACATCCTTCACCGTGCCGTTCTTGTCGATCACGGCCATCAGTACCACGGTTCCTTCAATCCGCGCCCGACCGGCGTCCGGCGGATACCGCGGCGGAACGTCGTGGATTAGGTTCGCCTCGGCTACGCGGGCGGCGATACGCATTCTCTTAATCGGCGCCTCCGCAGGAGATTTCGCAAGGACTGGGACGGTTGGGGCGCTGTTCACCATTCCACTCAACACACCGCCAGAAACTCCTCCGACCATTCCACCGGGAACGCCCCCAACGACTCCGCCTGTTGTGCCCACCGGAGGTGGCGGGGCCTCTTGCGGCGGACGATCCGATGCGGAGATGCCGGTGCTGGTCGGGATGAATGTCGAGGCGAGTTTGGGCGCTTGAAAGCTCGTTGTATTGGCGCCTGCAGCTGGTGGCGGCTGTAGATACAAAATCGTGAGCGTTTCCCTCTTGGGGAGTGGATCCGTTTGAAACAACGGAATGACAATTAGCCCCAGCACGACGGCGGACAGGAAAGTCCATGACGCGATTGCCGCCCAGGGATTGTGCGGGCGCCGCTCGATGAAGTAAAAGATGTCACCGAGTTCGTTTCGCTGCGTAATGGAGCGCCCGTCAATTTGTTTTTCGTCTTTCGCAAGCGATGCTGGAACCCGCGAATCAATTCGCAGCGCTCGTCTCTCAGTGGGCTGGTATGCAATGCGATGAACCAAGTCCGAGGGATGGTCGAAAGTTGCCATTACCTTGATTCCTTTCCGGGCAGCATCGTCTCACCTGGGTGAATTGCAATGCAGATCAGGTCAGCGCGTCAGCTGCCCGGTTTTGTTTCACGCATCTGGTAAGGCATTTCGTGGGCCAAGTGGAAGTCGTTCTAGGAAAGGGACATGGACGATTGGAATCGTATCCCGGTGTGCCCAGATGGGGGCATGTGCCTACAAAAGGTCATCAGCAGGCGTTGGCTTAGACACTGACTGATGCAGACTTCGCATTTGATGCATTGAAAAACCAGAAGGGATTGCCGCGCACTATATTCTCTGAGCACCGTACGTCGATCAGAGGCGGAAGGAGAGTTCGTTGGTGCTTCCGAGACTATCTCAAAGCTCCAAAAAAGAAGTGGGCGTCAAAGGGGATCTGCTCGTTAGCTTTGCCCTTCGTGAGCGCAGTTTGTCTATTGCGACCGATTACCTGGTTGTCGAAGTGCCCTTGACCCCCGCTTAGTTTTCCTAAGTGACGGCGAACCTCCCTGCCCAAATCGTGGACTAGTACGGTTCTACAAGTTTGGTCGGCGATGTAGAGGTTACCTTCGGTACCTGGATACGCGGCATGGGGATGCTTTCACCCCAAGGAAATCGCGGCGAGATAACGAACATGGGTCCACCGAATGGAAAAATCCGAAACGCGTCAGGATATTGGGCGATGGCGGCCTCTGTTTCTTCGCTGAGCTCAGAGACACGTCGGTTCACCCTCGCGAGGACCGCGTCGATATCAACACTTCCCAGTTCGCCCGCAGCTTGCGCCGCGGCGCTGGCCTGGTGAGCAGCATTTTGTGCTTCCGGCGCTGGAACTTGTTTCCGCCGCTTCATGTCGCTCTCGAGCTTCTTTAACACTTGATCTGCCACCTTTCTGGCATCGGCACGCAGACTCTCGAGCGGTTCTTTCGCCACATCAATTGCAAGTCCTGTTGCCCAGTCACCTTTCACTTGCAGGTCGAACGAATCTACCGGAGAAACGCCCGTCTCCCTCTTGGAGAGAAAGACGATATGAGCGCCCAGTCGACTTTCACCAGTGTCTAGGCCGATCATCGTTCCCGTCGCACGGCCCTTATCGGCTTTGGAGATGCACCCGCTGATGACGAAGGCCCCTTCAGGAATGGTCTTGGGATCAGGGTCCACCATGAAGGAGATCTTCTTTTTCGAAAGTCTCTGTTGAAGTTCATTCGAGAGCGCATCCAGGATGTCTGGGCCGACTGTAAGTTTGTCCGGTGCAGTGCCAGCCCCAGATTCGGAGATACGAGCGCTCGACTGCGCACTGGCGTTGTATTCAGCACATGCCTGCGAAGAGAAGGCGGAGGAATCTATGACCGGCTCCGATTGCGGGACAAATCTGAAGACCGCAACGGCTGGCTGCGGAACAGCCGATCCGGATGTGGAATTGGCCGGCAGATCGGTCGCTGTCGTGTAGGCGACAATCGTCAGCAAGCCACAGGCAAGAATTAGACCTGAGCGTACTAGTTGCTTCGTCAAGATATTTCTCCCTTTTATCTTCAAGTTCTTCTTTGTGGACTTTTGAGTTGTGGACATTAGACACTGCATTCGCCGTCCGAATTGTTGGGGAAACTTAGTGCGAGAGGTAACTGAGTCGGAAGGGTGATCACAGGTTGCCATATCGCCTTTGATTAAGGCATTTCGAGGGCCAAGTGGAACTTCTTGCAGCGAAGGAAGATGGACGGCTAAAAGCACACACCGTTTACCCACATAAGGGCAGATGCCTACAAACAGTCATGCGAACATCTGGATTTAGATAGCGATTTCGATAGCGACCTGAAAAAGTGAGGTTGGGCCGAACTGGCCTGCGGATTTAACTGACACTTTACGGGATTCCAATCGCGTCCAGGACCCCGCTCTAAGAGTCGGCAACAATTGATTGCACTACTTAGAATTCTGGCTACTGAGTGCTTTTGCTTTGGGACAAGAAGATGTGGGTTAAGGCCGGCAGTCGCGAGAGCGTGGTCAAAAATTCGACAATTGCACGATATAACCTTATGTGTCCGCAAAATCGAATTGCCCGGAACTGTATTGCAATTGCTGTTGAAGCATTCGTCCGCTACTCTTCACTCGACGGCTTTTGCAGAGAGGATAGGCTGTCCACGGCGCCAGCCCGGATGATTTCATACTTACCGTACTCAATGCACAGATCTGCCGTGCCAAACATGCGCACCTTCGTCTCGCTTTCGTTTAGCTCGGGCAACCAGAAGTCACCCACTTTCTGATAGCTGCGTTTGAAATCGGTCCTCACCGTCCACCACGAGGGATTGACTGCCGGTTGCCCCTCGACCCGAGTAATGGCATAGTCTCTGCCGTCTACCCAGATCCTTCCTCGAAAGAGAAATTTGTTCTTCGTCTTTGGCTCCGCTTCGAGCACGTACAATTCGTTGCCGTCGGTCTTTTGGTAGTCCACGATTGTGAACGTGTAGTTCGCCGGAGTAATTGCAGAGCGCTGCTGATTCTCTTCGCGCATCGACTCTTGTTCTGCTTCCAGGAGCTTTTTGAATACCTTGTTCCGGACAGTTCCGGAGCCATCCTCGGACACGATCGTGAAAGTCTTCTTGTCCGGGGCATGATAATCAGCACGGACCACCATATCCGCTTTCTTGTGAGACAGGCAGTGACATTCGAGGCGATAGCTACGGAGACTGGAGTAGCTCTCGAGTGCCTTGGCCCGCACTTCGTTCATTGCAACTAAACGTTGCATCACTTCATCAGCGCTTAGCGGTGCTGTTACATTGGTCTGCTGTGCAACTGCCGGAAAGGCGACGATGAAAAGCGCGAATACGCTCACAAGCCAAGGCCCATCAGATTTCCTGGTGTCACAAAGCGGGGTCATTTTATAAGCCTCCTGGCGAGATCTGAGAATCCAAACCGGCTCACCCCGGTCGATGCGGATTCTTGAAGGTTGCTGGCAAACCGAGGTGGTTCCCTCCGCAAGTGGGCCAGTGCTACGCCTTGTTGAGGGTTGCTGGGTTCCGGCACAGAGGTGTCGAATCGAAAAATCGTGCTCGCACAGACAGGTCCCACGTGGACCTCGCTGCGCGAGATGCGGCTTCTTGTCAGGTTATCGAAGTATCGCTGCGTCTCGAAGAACCGCCGCGATGGTTCGAGAACGATCAGATCTCCATCCCGTGGCACATAGTGCGGATCGTACAGCGCCACAATCTGAATGTCGCTCCGCCCACAGGTCTGGAAATAATAGGCCATGCTCATCGGTCTGGCGGTCGCCACCCTCGTCGTAACGGGGGCGAACGGACAAACCTGCTGCGCCACCTGACGTGTGTCGAATTCTGACACCTCATCGGGTGCGAAATAGCGCGTGATGTTCCGCGCGCCTCCGCCGATCGAATTCAGGTAGAAGGAGTAGTAGGGCGCCCAAGCCTGTACTTCAAGAAGTGGCCAGCCAATCACAATGATCGCGACCGCCCGGACAAGCACCGGCGAGAGACCGCTGCCTTTGACGCCGTTCCATATCTTCTGCACCGCATATCCGCCGGCGAGGAAGAAAAAGGGCAGCATGGGAAGTGAGTAGCGAATCCACTTCGCTCCGCTTAGAGAAAGCCCGATGAACTGAAGCATCCCGAGCGACAGAAAAAAGCATGACGCAAGGGTCCGCCGATCTCGCAAGAGCAGAGCACTCCCGAGGATTACAGCCGCGAGAATTGGAATTGGTGTCTTCACGAGCAGCAGCCAGAGATAGTAGAACCACGGAACTCCGGCAAGCAGGCGCGCGGGAAAGTTCATGTACAGTGTGCCATCAAAATCGTAGCCGCTGTGTCGCACGCCATCGTGATGGAGCCAATGCAGAATTGCAGTGAGGTTACTCGGAAAGAGAATGACCGGGTTTACTAGGATGAAGGTGAGAAACAGGATGAGGAAAAATCGTTTATAGCCGAAGCGCGACGTCTCGAGACCGATCCCCCGTTTTCTGGCAAGAAACCAGGCCAGTGCATTGAGCCCCAGAAGGTGAAGAATGTACTGTGAGGCCAAAGCCAGGCCAAAGCCGATGGCACTGAGGTCGAACCACCGCCGCGCACTCCGGTCGGCGCCTGTCTGCCGGGCGCGGCAGTAAAAGTAACAAGCCAGCAACGTGAAAAATGTGAGCGGCGTTTCTTCCTTCGTGAGTCGATTTAATGCGATGGGCAGAGGCGCGAACGCCCAAAAGAAACTCGCGGCGAATGATCCGGCAAGACCCATCATTTGGCGGCACAAAAGAAAAAGGACGGCGGCGGTGGCAGCACCCAACAACACGTTAGGCATACGAAGCCAGCCCTCGGGTTTCAGCGACGGCCAGCCATGCCTGGCAGCGATCCCGCTCCAGTGTTCGCCGGCTGTCAGGCTCGCCCAGGCCATCATCTTGGGCAACATCGGATGCTCGCTATTGACCCCGGCGAAATGTCCATGTCGATACTCTTGAACGGCCGCCCATTTCGCCGACTCGTCCTCAGAGAGGCTGTTGAAGTCAACCCGCTGGACGCGAACCGCGAATGCGAGGACCATCAGAAGGAGTACAATGGCTGGCTCCCGATGGCACGCAAGACGACGATATCTGACCTCTTTCAGCACATGTACTCCGGCTTACGGCGCGACCGCGATTGGATGATTCTGTTCTCGATCAATTGAGCTCTGGCCACGATGTCACTCAATGGGGCCTGGATTCCCAGTTCCGACAAGGCCTGCTCGATTGTGCGCACCGTGATCTCAGTGTCCAGCCGCTCGCGAGAAGCCTCGTTGTGCGAGGACCCAACTGAGTTACCTCCTTTCGTGCTCCGAGTACCTCGTCGTGTGTTCACGGATTCACCTCGGCGATCCCAGATTTACGGTAGGCCAGTCCATCAACCACGTTCGATATGGCATAAGGCCTGCGCTCAGACCGATTGAAGTACTGCCAGACCTGCAACTCACCGAGCAGCCCGAGCGCTATCAGATGGAGTCCCACCAATATCAGCAGCGCCGCAAATACCAGCAATAACCCGTGCTGCTGGATTACATCGATCCCGGCAACGAATTTCCAGATCAGCAGGCAGAGTGCGATGGCCGAGCCCAGACCCATATTGATCGCACCCAGTCGCCCAAAGAAGTGGAGCGGGCGAGACATGTAGCGCAACAGAAATCGGATCGTCATCAGGTCGAAGAACACACGAAAAGTCCGCGAAATGTTGTAATGCGACTCACCGTGCTTGCGCTGTTTGTTTTGAATCGGGATCTCGCAGATCGAAGCTCCGTAGAAGGAAGCAATGGCCGGAATGAAACGGTGCATTTCGCCATAGAGCGGCAATTGCCGGAGCAGATCGCCGCGGTACCCCTTGAAGGTGGTCCCAAAATCGTGGATGTTGACTCCGCTCAGCTTGGCCATCAGCCAATTGGCACAACGGGAAGGAATCTTCCGCAGCAACAAATTGTCGATGCGGTGGCTCCGCCATCCGCTCACGATGTCGTAGCCCTCTTCCAGTTTTTCGAGGAACGCAGGGATCTCCGCCGGATCATGCTGCAAATCGCCATCCATGGCGATCACGTAATCGCCGGTGCTATGCGCAAATCCAGCCGCGAGCGCTCCGGTCTGGCCAAAATTCCGCCGCAGCTTGACGACGGTCACGTGCGGGTCAATCAGCGCGACTTCCTTCAGGAGCTTGTGAGTAAGATCAGTACTGCCATCGTCTACAAAGACGAACTGGTGATGGCGGCCAACCGCCTCCATGACCGCATGCAATCGCCCGTACATCTCGATCACATTGGGTTCTTCGTTATGAAACGGGACCACGATCGAGATGCTCGGTTTACCGCTGACATTAGGCATGCTGTACCTTCCGGCCAAAGGCTTGGTCCATCTCCTTGAGCCATTTGCAATCCTGCTCGTTCAGCCGCAGCTTGGGAGAGTCGCCCAACTGATTCAGCAGCTCGCAAAGCCAGTTTGCAAATTCCCAATCCTGACCCCAAACACTCAGAACACCTTGTCCATCGCGCACGATGGCGGGAAAACCCTTCACGGATTTCGTGGAGTACATGTCGGACTCCTTCATGAAATTGCGTGCCGCGGCAGCCCTGGCGGGTTTGCCCGTTCAGAGTTCAGCCATCGATGCAACGCAGCCGTGTTAACGCATTTCGCTCGCCAAACCGAAGCCCACGGCAACTCAGTGGATTACAGAAACGAGATGGGCATCTGGCCCGAGATCGGTGCCCGCATTGCGGCAGTGCCCTTGAAAGGTCACGATCCTACCCGGGCAGAATGCGGCGATCACACGCAGAACCAGGATCTTAAGTCCGTCCTCGAACTGGCTCCTGACCTGCAGTAGCACGGTGGATTCAGTGGCGCATCGGGAGTCGAACATGGTTTTTGAGTCAATCGATCGATGGGAGGACGGGCTGCTCTATGGTGGCGAGGGTCGTGCGATCAAAATACGCTGCCGCGCTAGAAATGTGAGTCTATGGCGATCCTGCTAGCGATCCTTGATTTCCTTTTTGGGTGTCATCACGTGCACCTCAGCCGTGTATTCACAATACAAGGTGAGACCTATAAGGTTTGCTGCGACTGCGGCGCCAAATTCGCGTATTCGCTCGAAACCATGTCGATTGTGCGGCGACTGCCCCTTACGCTTACATCGACCAGGTTCCGAATCGCATGAGGCGACAACCATGAACCCACGCACAGCCAATGACGACAAGCCAAACATCACAACTTACGGTGAATCCGAGTTTCACAGCTGCTGCTGCTGAGACGGAAGGGAACGTGCGCAGCTCGAAGAGAGGTCTGAGGCAGGAGTAATGGAGAATCATTCAAATTCGAAAGCAGTTCGAGTCAACGGAGAAGTAATCGTACTGCATTGTTGGGCATGCGGAACTGCCCACTGTGTGAACCTGGAGCTATGTGCTCCGGAGGAACTCACTCATATGGTCTGCAGCAACAGCAAGTGCAGGATGAGTATGTTCCTCGTGAATGAGTTGGTCGACGACCACATCAGCAGACAGCTCACGAAAAACGAGCTAATCCCGCGCGCTACCCATTCGAGATTTTGGAAATGAAGACCAACAAGCCAGGCACAGATCTTCCGATCATGCTGAGTGAAGACTCTACTCGGCTGTTGCGCGGCGCAAGGAATGGTCTGTTGCTGTCCGCACCCTTCTGGTTTCTTCTGTATTGGCTCATCCGTTAGCCCCATACCGGATGGCGGCGTTGCTTCCCACCCGGACCCGGCTGAATGATTCCGCCCACATTTGAACAGATGCCCGAATTCCGGCAGTTGCCGGGCATGTTTGCCTCTTGTCTTCGCATCGGCACTCGTTGCGTCAATCGAAACCATCATCGGCATCGTCGTTTCTCGAAATCGGATTTGTTCGCGAAATTGATACAGATGCCGGTTAGTTGAGAGGCCGTGGTTTGACATACAGAGGATAGTGCCCACGCACTGCGTGAGCTTGGCAATTCACATGCTCGTGACAGGGCATGATGATCATCACGAAATCCAACCTGAGCAGTCCACCCATTGGCGGGCTCCGTGCCCGCCACCTTCCTCTGATGTGCACAGCCTTCGCCGTGCTTCTCTTTGCCGGTTGCGCTTCTGCACAAGACCGTCCGGCGGTGAATGAGTTCACGACGTGGTTCGGCGGCCAGTTTGCGAACAAGCACGCTTTTTCGGATACGGTCAACGGACGCCTGTACCAAGTGGAGAATCGCTACACCAGGCTGATCTATGCCGGCGGTCCGTTCGCCGTGCGTTGGGTTTTCGATGTTGTTCCGATGACACTGGTGGGAGACCCTTGGCATACCAAAGGACGGCAGTACGCCTATGGCGGAGGCGGCAGTCCTATCGGTGCGCAGGTGAATTGGGTGCACTACCGTCGCGTCGAGCCATTCCTCACTTCCGGCGGTGGCTTCCTTTATTTCAACGACCGAATGTTCAAAGCAACTCACTTCAACTTCACTGCCCAACTTGGGGGCGGGGTTCAGGTGTTCAGTTCAAGTCGGCGCCGCTCGTTCGACCTAGGCTGCAAATATCATCACATTTCTAACGCCAACCTCGGCAATGTGAATCATGGCATGGACTCACTGATGCTATTTGCCGGAGTCTCGTTTTTCCGCTGATATCGACAGCGCGTTCCCTGGAAGCAGGTTTCTGGAACTGTCTCGAAGGAGCATTTCCTTGTCTCACCTTCCCTGTCCTTCGTTGAATCGACCTCATGCGCCCGCATGCGGACAATGACCGCATTGCGGCAACTCGATTTGGATCGATCCATACCATCAGCAATTCCAGTCAATCAGATAGCGGCTGACGCAATGGCATACAACCTGCGTTGTGGTTACGTTGGCGCAAGACAAGGCGCGGCGAGGATACGGAATGTTTCGAGCAGAAATTCGGTGGTTGGCGAATGGCCTAACTCTGAAGATGGACGGGAAGCTTGCCGGTGAGTGGGCGGAGCAGGCGAGGCGCCTCATTATCACTGAGCTGGTACCGAAGGGTTTGATCGTGGACCTGACGGAGGTGTGCTATGTCGACTCAGCGGGCGAGCGTTTGCTGACCTGGCTGGGCAGCGTCGGCGCAGTATTTGTCGCCGGCAATGTCCACGCAGCTGCCGTCTGCGAAAGGCTGGGTCTGGCGGCAAAGCAGACAATATCGGCAGGGCAATGCGGGAGCAAGAATGAGAAGTCCTCCGTTATGCATTCCATGCTGTCTCACGCAGGTCCAGGGTGGCGCCGGAAAGAGGAGGAATGATGTCCTGGTTTCATACGAGCGCACGGGCTGGGGATGCTCGAAACCACGCGTCAGCGGCCGAAATCGTGGCCTGCTTCCGGGATCAACGGAATCTTCTGCATGGCCTTGCGTTCCTAATCACTGCGGATCGAGCAACGGCGGAACAGGCAGTCGCCAAAGCTTGTGACATCACTCTTCAGGGTAACAGTCCGTTTCGCAATTGGCTTCTCGAGTGGGCCAAGGCTGTAACCATCAGCACCGCCATAGCGCTCGAGGGGGATACGATTCGCTCGTGTGAGGCGATGTACAAAGATCGGCACTGTCCCCATGTCGAACACCTTTGCCAATTCGATGATGAGCGCCGGGAGTCTAAGCTCGCACTGCTTTTTCAATTGGACGCGCAGAAGATTTTTGCCGAACTAGATCCGCTCTGTCGCGCAATTCTGGTGCTGAGACTTGCAATCCGATCCTCGATACAAGACTGCAGTCTGCGCTTGAACGTGTCCCGCGCGGCGGTACTCGTGGCAAATTGCCAGGTTATGACTTGGCTTGACCACTCCCACGTCAATCCGCACCGGGACGATACCAATATTTCGCAAGCCTTTTAGGAATACCCGGCGGACCAAGATACGACCCGTCTGGGAGCGCAATGATCCGATGGAGGATCACATGATCATCGAACTCGAAGACGAGGAAGCTCGTCTGCTGTATGCGGTCGTTCTCGAAAAGGTGCAGGAACACTTCAGTTATGCGAATACGTCCGCGCTCGCTGAGAGGTTATGCCAACTGGCGGACAGGTTTACCTGTGAGCCGCGGTCCGTCGCTCGTTTACATCGCGCAGAGAACGCCACGAGAGCAACATCCAAGGTGGCTAGCGCGCGGTAGTCCGGATCGAATGCTTCCCGGCGGGCCGCATCATTTGCTTCCACATCTAGAACCCGATCCTCCCGACCTAGAAATGCGAGAGCCTGCTGCTTCACAGGGGAGCGCTACTCATAGCGGGGAGACATCCACGAACAACCCGGAGCCCACCTCCGCTGATTACCAACCGGGTGCGCGGGGCTAAAGACGTAGACTGCGGTTACTTACAATAAGCCGCTTTTGAAATCCCCAGCCGTCGAATCTTGTTCTGCAGTGTCGTGCGCTTCAATCCGAGCCGTTCGGCGGCTCCCCCCTTACCTGCGATGCGTCCCGATGCGGCTCGCAAGGCATCGATGATTGCGGACGATTCCGCTTGTCGAAACGTAGAGGGCGCTCCAACCGCAACACTGATTCTTTCTGAGTTGGGAACTTCGCCGAGGGGTACCTCCAGTTCATCCCCACGTGTGAGTATGACAGCGCGCTCGATGAAGTTCGCCAATTCCCTGATGTTCCCCTTCCACGGGCAGTTTGTCAGGGTTTCCATGGCGCGTTTGGGAATGGACTTTATCTGTCTCCGCGTCCGCCGGCATAGCGTCGAGACAAAATGGTTGACCAGCAGCGGGATATCCTCGCACCGCTCCCGCAGGGGAGGAATCTCGATCGGGAAAACGTTAAAACGGTAAAAAAGATCCTCACGAAACTTTCCCTCCCGAATCATGGCTCGGAGATCGCGATGCGTCGCCGCAATCAGCCGCACGTTTACCTGGATCGTCTTCGAGCTTCCAAGGCGCTCGAACTCCTGCTCCTGGATTGCCCGCAACAGTTTCGGCTGGAGTTCCGGGCTGATATCCCCGATCTCATCCAGAAACAGCGACCCTCTGTCGGCCAGCTCGAAACGGCCCTTTCTTTGGATCAGAGCTCCAGTGAACGCTCCCTTCTCGTGGCCGAACAGTTCGCTTTCGAGGAGTCCCGAAGGAATGGCGGCGCAGTTCATCCGCACATACGGCTGCTGACGTCGAGAGCTGAGGTTATGGATCGCGCGCGCAACCAATTCTTTCCCAGTGCCGGTCTCTCCGTGGAGCAGGACCGTCGAATCGGTGGGAGCGACGATGGCAACTTGCTCCAGCACCCTCTGAATGGCTGGGCTCTTGCCGACGATGTCTTCGAAGCAGTGCTCCGGGCTGATTTCTGTTTCGACGCGAAGTTGCTGGTCTTCGATCTCGCTCATTTTGGGAACACCTGTTCCTGGAAAGTTTCCGAGCTCAGGAAAAGCAACAGTCGCGCTCATATCGCCTCCGATACCGTTTACAGCTGCGGTGTCCTGCGAACGCCGGTCCGAAGAGAGTGCCGGGCACATCTGGTCTGCGCCGCAGGGGCGCGGCCCTCGAAGCTTACCCGAACGCTTTCGATATTCATGGCCGCCATGATCAGAAGCTCGCCGAGTGTGAACGCATGGCAAGTTTCAGCAGTGATTCGAAACATGACTAATGACTCCGATCGGACTTGCGCTCGTCAGTTGGTTCCAGAGGTGGTGCGGGGCAGCACGGCTCGAGGTTGAGATAGTTTGGGAAGATCGCTCTGCGGAGCTCTTCCGAATTCTCGAGACGCATAAACCCGTTTTGTGTGGGAATGAATTTCATAACGTCCTCGCACTGGAGCTCTTTGATGGCATCAGTCTGCACTGGCCTTGGCTTAACTGCAAAGGTAGATCGGGTGATCACGTGCTAGCGAAATGGAGGGGTCGGAAGGTTGTACTTGCAGGAGGGGATCGCGTTAGTACCTTTGGGGGGAGTTAAACGTCCTCTAGTGTCGCGGGTCTTCGAGGTGCTTTCGTCCGTAGAGCCGCGCATCGATCGACCACATCCCAGGTCCGATCATCGACACTGTGATGCCCAAGCCAGCCAGAATAATCGGAATTAGAGAATTACCTGAGGACAGGAAAAATATGAGGGTCTCGGCAATGGCAATCGTAATTCCTGCGACCGGAGTCCACAGGCCCAAAAGCAGAAATATGCCGGCGGCCGCTGCCAGCGCATGGAGCGCGTTCGGCGTGGTTGTTGCCGTTTCAAGGAATGGGGAGGCCCCGAAATAAAGAAGAATCGTGCTAGTCAGGACACGCTGCAACAAAAGGCCAGCGCCGGGCCAGCCTTCGGCGAATGTGGAAAACAGACGTTGCAGACACGTCCTCCGATTCTCGTTTCATGGTAGAGGCCGTCGAAATCGATCGAAAGGGTAAAAAGTAGGATTTGCCAGTCCTACCGTTGGCGCGCATCCAGCTCGATGATTCCCCGCTGAAGCGCAATGGTTACCGCATGCGCCCGATCGTTTGCACCTAGCTTGGAAAGTATGTTCGAGACATGGTTCTTGACCGTGGTTTCTCCGATTGAGAGCCTGTCTGCGATTTGCTTATTGCCGTTGCCTGCGCCAATCAGACGAAGCACATCAATTTCGCGGGAACTCAGCTGATCATCCGCAGCATGATCGGCCAGCTCAGCCGCAATTTCGGTGGGTATTCGCTTGTGCCCGGCATAAAGGGAGCGGATTGCCTCCAGCAGCTCGGTGCGGACGTTTCCTTTCAGCAGGTAACCCCTGGCACCTGCCTTGATTGCCCAGCACTTGAACATCGCCGCTATAGGTCGACAACACGAGAATCTTGGCGTTCGGGAATTCACTTCTGATCCGGATGATGGCTTCGGTGCCATTTACTTTGGGCATCTGCAAATCCATCAGAGCCACATCCGGTTGATGTGCGCGAAACTGTGCGACGGCCTCTTCTCCGTCACACACCTCGGCAATCAGTTCCATATCAGGCTGAGTCCGGATGAGGGCCGCGATGCCTTCGCGCAACAGAGGATGATCATCCACTGTCATGATCCGAATCAACCTAGGAGCGGTGCTCATAAGTCCTCTTCCGGAACAGCTTAAATTTACCGTCATCGCCCGTTTTTTGGTAGGCAATAGCGCCTGGGACCGTCAAACGAATCTCTGTGCCGGCGCCCTTTTCGCTCCAGATCTCCAATCGGGCGCCAATTCCCTCTGCCCGCTCATACATGCCGCGCAGTCCCCAATGGCCGGCGCGGCCCCGTTGCTTCAGTACTTCTCGATCGATTCCTTTTCCGTCGTCTCTTACGACCAAGAGAAAAGCGTCGGCATCGTAGCGCAGCTCCGCCTCGATGCTGCTGGCCTGGGCGTGGCGATAAGCATTGCGCAGCAGCTCTCGCGCAATGCGATAGACCTCCTCCCGGATCATCGCCGGCTTCGCGCGCCGCTGCCCCTCTACGATCACTCGCAGAGACGGGGCACTGTCTCCAAGGTTCCGTGAGGATGCCAGTTCGCGACCTGCTGCGAGCAACATTTGCTCCAGATCGCTTTCTTTCGATGACTCCGGGCGCAGCCCCTGAATCGCGCCACGACTCTCGGCGATTGCCTGATCTGCTGAAACCAGAGCCTTGTCCAGGGCCTCAGATGCTTGCTCCGGATGATCGGGGAGATAAAACCGTGCCGCCTGAAACCGGAACACCAAACCCTGAAAACTCTGCAACAGTGTATCGTGCAGATCGCGAGCGATGCGAGTGCGCTCGCTTATTCGCTCTTCCACCCGCATATTGAACTGTGTCGCCATTTGCCGCACCCGCAGTTCATGGATTCCCCAGATCATTCCGAGAATTGCCACGGGGACCGCCGCACGGAACCAGTTGGTCTGGTACCAAGCAGGCAGAATGACGAAATCCAGCGATGCTCCTCGCTCGTTCCACACGCCGCTGTTGTTCGAGGCAATAACGCGGAAACAGTAATTGCGCGGAGTGAGATTCGTGTACTGTGCCACGCGGTTATTGACGACCTCGTGCCAGTTCCGATCCTGCCCCTCCAGCTTGTATCGGAAGCGTACCTTCTCCGCTACGGCAAGACTCAGCGCTGTGTACTCAATCGCGAGATTTCGGGCGCCCGCGGGCAGCCGAATCTTTTCTGAAACAGGGTAAGTTTTCTCATCGACTATGATCTTCTCGATCTGGACGGGCGGCGCGACGGTGTTGAAAACGAGGTGATGTGGATCAACGACATCGACGCCTTCTGTTCCCAAAAACCATAATCGGCCATCGGTCGACTTCGCGACGGGAGGGTTGAAATAGGCGGGCGAAACGGCCGTGACCCCAACACCATCGGCAGCATCCCACTGTGTCAATTCAATCCGGCGTTTCGGGTCGGCGATCCACGCGTCGAGTTCACTCCTGACTACGCGAACCAGGCCGCAGGCCGTATTCAACCAGAGGGAACGGTCGTTGTCCTCCACGGACCAATGAATCGTGTTACAGGGCAGGCCATTGTTGATGGTGAGTGTCGCGATGTGGCCATCTTTAATCCGGCTAAGGCCACCCTGCTGGGTTGCAGCCCATAGCGCTCCATCTTGATCGAGTTGAATACCGCCGACCGGTCCTTTTCCCAGTCCGTCAGCGACAGTGTACGAGGCACGGACCTGACCATCCTTGAAAAACAACACACCCCCGTCGACCCAGAATGCAAGCCAGATTCCGCCCTGATCTGAGACCACAACTTTGGCTTGTTGCTGTCGCCCCAACGCCGACCAGGGGAAATTTTCAATGAAACGCCCGTCCCGTATGTGCGAGAGTCCTTTATTGCCCGACAACCAGAGATTGTCTCTGTCTTCGGCCGCGATGGAATATACTTCGTCGCTGGGCAGACCGGGTACTGATACAAAACGGCCATCTCTGAAATAGCCGAGTTTGTGGCCCGGGAGCGTTGCCCAGACACGGCCGCGGCTATCCTCGACCAAAGAATTCACAAAATTGGCTGGCAGTCCATCGGACTTGCGAAAAACTGTGGTGTGTCCATTCTTCCACCTGGTCAAACCATCGTGCGTCCCCACCCAAACGCTTCCATCCTTGCTTGCGACCAGAGACGTAGGATAATCGCTGGATAGGCCCTGTTTTGCGGAGATCGTAGTGACGGGAAGTTCTCGAAATCGATCGAGTCCCCGCGTGCCGGCGTACCAAACGTTGCCTTCACGGTCTTCAAAGAGACTACAGCTAATGTCGCCTGAGAGCCCGTCGGATTTCGTGAATACGTCGGTTCGGCCGTTATGTATATGAATAAGCCCGCGTTGGTGCGTTCCAATCCACAGTCCGCCATCCCGGTCCCGCAGCAGCTTATTGGAATCAACCTCCCGATCGGAAAGCATCGCAGTCCGGTTCAGTGCGCTGGGAATGGAATAAGGTTCGAGTTTGTCTGCAACCAGCTGCTTGAGTCCTCCACCGCTCACTCCAATTAGTAGTCGCCCGTCCAGGGACGTCACCAAGTCTCCAACCCGGACCCCCGGCATCGCATAGCGTTTTTGAGGTTCGGGTTGCCATCGCCAAATCCCAGATTCGGCGCCGGCCCAGAGAGTGCCTGAGCTGTCCTCAAACAAGCTCCAAACGAATGTGCCGAATGCGCCATCTCTTGCATAGCATTGCGCCTGGCCGCTTCGGATTGCGCACAGCTCTCCTGCGGTGTGGCCCAACACGCCGGCCCAGACCGTTCCCTCGTGGTCTTCCAGCAACGATGTTACGAACTGATCGCCAATTTCCGGGTACCGGGTAAGCTTCCCTGCTTTCCAGCTGACAAGGCCGGCAAACGTGCCAATCCAAAGAGTACCGTCACGCGTCACGAGCAGAGCGTATGGCTTGTCAGGGAGTTGCTGTCCGGCAGGCGGTTGCCACAGAACCGCGTGAACCCCATCGAAACGATACAAACCGAATTCGCTGCCGAGCCAGAGATATCCATCGGGAGTCTGAGCCAAGGCGAAGATGGCGCCGCCGGGAAACCCGTCGCGGGCGGTCCACGCCGTATGCCCGTATTGAGTGACATCCAGCGAGGGATTCAAAGCAACCGAGCAAACGCAAGTCCCCAGCAGGACGGCCAGCGATAGGGCCAGGCGCATGCGTCCCTTCCGGATGATGGACATAGATTGTGAGCCGATCGTTAAGTCTTCCGCTTCAAAATTACCGGCATTTGCGTCGCCTCGTCGAATTGGACCGGGTCAGTGGGGCAGCAGGCGAGTCACCATCTATTTGTTCACTATCTCAACGTGCTTCCGGCCGAACATGCGAGCATCCACAGACCAGGCACCCGGTCCAATCATTGCCAAGCTGCTTGCCAAACCAAATAGGATGATCGAGGTCCAACGATCAGCAGACCCTGCGAAAACCAACCACAACTCCATGGCAGCGACGAGAAGACCGATGTATGGGGTACCGAACCCTATTATAAGGAGGAGCGATGCGATTGCTGGCAGTACGACAAGGGCCAAATGAGGACCGGTTTCCAGGTTCAGGAACACGCCATGCAGGAGGATGGCGCCGATGAGACATCGCTGGAGAAGCAGACCGGTACCGGGCCACCCGCCCGCGAAGGTCGAGAATAGACGTTGCACAATCCAAGCTAAGACACTCGGCAACAATGCGCTAGAGCCAAACGGGGGAGATGCGGCTCCCCCATTCAGCGGACCTGCAAGTCGATAATTCCGCGCTTTACCCCCAAGGTCACCGCGTGCGCCCGGTCATGGGCACCAAGTTTGGACAGAATGCTCGCGACGTGACTCTTGACACTGGCTTCCCCGATCGAGAGGCGATCGGCAATCTGTTTGTTGGCATTGCCGGCCGCAATCAGGCGCAGGACGTCGATCTCGCGTGAGGTCAGGTTTTCATCCGCAATGTGTTCCGCCACTTCGGCAGCAATTTCTGGCGGGATTCGCTTTTGCCCGGCGTGAACGGCACGAATGATCTCCGGGAGGTCTCGATGAACGTTCGCCTTGAGGAGGTAGGCTCGAGCACCGGCTCTCAACGCGCCGATTACCTGGGAGTCGCCGCTATACGTCGTAAGCACGATGATGCGAGCGTCAGGAAATTCGCTGCGAATGCGAGCGATTGCATCGATGCCGCTCAGCCCTGGCATCTGTAAATCCATCAAGGTAACATCCGGATGGTGAGTTCGAAATTTCTCGACGGCTTCAAGTCCATTTGACGCTTCTGCGATTAACTTCATGTCAGATTCGGTGCTCAGCAGTGTGGAGACGCCGTCGCGCAAAAGGGCATGATCGTCGCACAGAAGAATTCGGATCGTTCTAGGTGCGGTGGACATAACCTTTCACCTTTCGAAGTAGTCGCGATGGAAAGCTGTTACCGGACCCTACATAAGCGATGCGGGCGGGAATGCTCAACTGGAATTCCGTACCGGCTCCGACTTCGCTCCAGACATCCAGTTTCGCTCCGATGCGCTCTGCGCGCTCGCGGACACCGCGCAGCCCCCAATGACCAGCGGCGCTTTCTTGGGGTAGTCTTAAGTCCATGCCTCTTCCATCGTCACGAATGCGCACACGAAGAGTGTCACGGTCGTATCTTACTTCAGCTTCGATCCGATGAGCGTTCGAGTGATGGAAGGCGTTTCGCAAAAGTTCGAGCGCAATTCGATAAGTCTCTTCACGAATGATTGGTGGTACTGTTCTTCTCGCACCCTCCACCGTCACCCCGAATGTAGGCAAGGGGCGATCCCCCTGCGATTCTGCCAGATCGGTTCCCGCTCTTGCCAGCAACTCCGGCAGAGCATTGTAGGCAATAACGTCGGAACGTATATCCTGAATCGCGTCACGGCTCTCGGCGATTGCGTGCTCGGTCCTGTCAAGAGTCGCATCTAGGACCTGTAGCGCGCGTTCCGAACCGTTAGCAAAAAGGTTGCGAGCCGCCTGATACTGAAACAACAGCGCCTGCAGACTTTGAAGCAAAGTGTCGTGAAGCTCGCGGGCGATACGGGTTCGTTCGCTTACGCGTGCTTCAATGGCGCCGTTGAATTCCCGTTGTAGTTGCCGGACACGCAACTGGTACGTCGCCCACAATAATAGTAAGAATGCAGCGGCGCAGAGCGCGCGGAACCAATTGGTCTGGTAATACGCCGGTGCAACTGAGAACTCGAGCGTATCGCCCTGCTGGTTCCAGACGCCGCTGTTGTTGCAGGCCATGACGCGAAAGCGGTAGGGTCCAGGACGAAGGTTTGAATACTGCACCTCGCGGTCGTTGATCACTTCTCTCCAGTCGCTGTCTTGCCCTTCGAGCTTGTATTTGAAGTGAACCTTCTCCGGCGCGGCGAGGCTCAGCGCACTATAGTCGATCGTGAGATCACCCAGCCGTGCCGGCAGGCGCAAGTGGGACACCGCCAGGCCGGGCAAGTTTTGCCAATACGACTTGTGGTCCGCAACGATCTGCTCGATGTGAACGGGGGGTGGGACTTTGTTGAAAGCAAGATGACGGGGATCGACGACTGAAACGCCCTCTCCTCCCAGGAACCACAGTTTGCCGTCGGGCGACTTAGCGACGGGAGGATTAAAGTAGGCAGGCGAAGTGGAGGCAACCCCAACACCGTCCGCAGCAGTCCACGTTGTGGTTTCAATCCCACGCGTCGGATTGGCGATCCACGCATCCAGTTCAGTTCGTGCGATCCGCACGAGACCACAAGCCGTGTTCAGCCAGAGGGAATGGTCGTCGTCTTCAATGGACCAGTGGATTGTGTCACACGGCAAACCATTGCTCGTTGTGAGCGTGGTAATCCGGCCATCTTTGATGCGGCTCAGCCCACCCTCCTGTGTTGCCGCCCACAGCGCACCATTCTGATCGAGTCGAATACTCGCCACGTGCCCCTTTCCCAGCCCGTTAGCGGCGGTGAATGAGGCGCGGACCTGACCATCCTTAAAATATAAGACCCCCCCGTTCGTCCAGAATGCAAGCCATACTCCACCTTCATTTGGGGCTACAATCTTCGCCTGTTGGTGACGCCCCATGATTGGCCAGGGGAAATTCTCGACAAGATGCCCATCGCGGATATGTGACAGACCTTTCTCCCCCGACAGCCATAGATTGTCTTTGTCGTCTCCGGCAATGCAAAACACTTGGTCGCTGGGCACGCCAGCTACGCTCACAAATCTGCCGTCTTTGAAGTATGAGAGTCTGTGCCCTGAGAACGAGGACCAGAGACGCCCTCGATTGTCCATGAAGAGAGAATTCACAAAATCGTCCGGAAGCCCATTGGGCTTGCGAAAAATCGTGCTCTGTCCGTTCTTCAACCTGGTCAAGCCATCGTGAGTTCCTACCCAAATGCTTCCGTCAGCGCCTGCGACCACAGAAGAAATATAGTCGCTTGACAAACCCTGTTTCGCAGAAATCGTATTAACAGGCAGCTCTCGAAACCGGTCCAGTCCTCGCGAGCTGGCGAACCAAACATTGCCTTCACGATCCTCGAAGAGACTACAGCTAATGTCGCCTGAGAGTCCGTCCGCTTTTGAAAATATGTCCGTCCTGCCGTTATGTATATGGATAAGCCCCCGTTGGTGGGTTCCAATCCAGAGGCCCCCGTCACGATCGCGCAGCAGCTTGTTCGAATCGACGTCGCGGTCCGCGAGCAGCGCATTCCGCTTCGTCGCGCTGTGAATCGGGTACGGTTCGAGCTGGTTGGCAAGCAGTTGCTTCAATCCTGCCCCACTGATTCCAATCAGCAGGCGGCCGCCATCGGACTTTAGCAGGTCGCCAACTCGCATTCCCGATACTGCATAGCGTTGTGGAGGAGCGGGATTCCACCGCCAAACTCCGGAGTCGGCCGCTGCCCAGAGAGAGCCTGATCCATCCTCACTCAAACTCCAAACAAATGAGCCGAAGGCGCCATCGTTTCCGTCACACTGTACGTGGCCGGCTCGTATCGCGCACACGCGGGCTGGCAGATTTGTGCTGCTGTAAGTACCCACCCAGACGGTTCCTTCATGGTCTTCGAGCAGCGATGTCACGAAGGATGGGCCAATCTCCGGGTAAAAGGTCAGCTTTCCGCCGTTCCAACTCACAAGGCCTTCGAAGGTGCCGATCCAGAGTGTGCCATCTCGCGTCACCATGAGAGCGTATGGCTTATTGGGAAGTTTCTGACCAGCAGGAGGTTGCCAGAGGATGGGGGAGACCCCATCGAAGCGATACAGCCCGAATTCGCTACCGAGCCACAGATACCCATCAGGCGTTTGGGCCATCGCGAAAATAGCGCCGACGGAGAACCCGTCGCGGGCAGTCCACGCGGTATGGCCGTATTGGCTAAGATCCAACGATGGGTCCAACGCACGAAGGGGAACAGTCCCGAACAGCACGCTGAGCATGCCAATTATGATGAGCCTCAGCGAAGGTTTCATTCGCGACCTCGCGCGGCTTCACGGCAACCGCGCCGAGCAGGAATTGTCGACTGGATCATAGGTCGCCCGTCAGCGACCCAATTTAGCACTGTCACAGGCCTCGCGTCAGGGATTCCATCTTGACGTGGACGAAACCGCCTTGTTTTGCGAGCGCAAAACAACGACAGATCGGGCGGCTACCTCATATGTCAACTGCTGCAGCGGCAATCCGGACTGCGAGAAATCGTCGGGACTGGGCAGGTCGGTGTCTACGATTCTTACCCAATCTTGAGGCGCACCCTCCTGAATCTGGAACTGCAGGGGTTGCCAATATGAATTGATCATCACGTAGATATCGTCGTCGTCCTGCGATGCGCCGTGCAGACAGAAAGCCAGGCTACGTGAATCTGGCGATAGGTCGGCTGTGGGCCCAACGCCGTACCAGGAAATATCCTCGCGCCAGAAGCGGCTGCGACACAAAGAAGGATGAGACTTTCGAAACGCAATCATGCCTTTGATGAACCGGAATATGTTCCGATTCGTCTCCAGCTTGCTCCAATCCAGCCAGCTGATCTCGTTGTCCTGGTTGTAAGGATTATTGTTTCCGAACTGCGAATTCAGGAACTCATCGCCCCCGCGAAACATCGGGATTCCGTTTGAGAGCATCAGCAGGCAGAAGAAGTTCTTCACCTGTTTGCGCCGCAGTGCCAGAACCTCTGACGGCGCGCCTTCGTCTCCCTCGTGTCCACAGTTCCAACTGTAATTCGCGTCCATGCCGTCCTGGTTGTTATGACCATTCTTCCAATTGTGTTTGTGGTTGTACGAGACCAAATCGTATAGCGTGAAACCATCGTGGCAATCGATATAGTTCACGGACTGGAAGGCATGATAGGAGTGCTCACGACTGTCGGGAAATAAATCGTCGCTCCCATAAATGCGACGCATCAGGTCAGGAACCATTCCCGCGTCGCCTCTCACGAAGCGGCGGACTTCGTCACGGTAGCGTGCGTTCCATTGCAGCCAGGTCGTGCCGGGAAACCCTCGCCCGAGCTGATAGCCACCGACATCCCAGGGCTCCGCAATCAACGCCAACCTGCCCAGCTCGGGATCCGCGGCGATTTCGCTGAATATAGGGGCGTCTCCCCAATTCAGGGATCCGTCTGCGTTGCGACTGAACACCGAGGCCAGGTCGAAGCGAAATCCGTCGATGTGCATCTCGTTCTTCCAATATCGCAAGCTATCCATCACCATCTTGCGCACGTGAGGCTGGCTGAAGTTCAACGTGTTTCCAGTGCCGGAGTAGTTGGCGTACGGACTGTTCGGGTCGGCGGACTGCATGTAATATCCGGTCGCATCCAGACCCTTGAAGCTGTAGGTCGGACCACGGCTGTCACCCTCGCAAGTGTGGTTGTAAACAACATCGAGCACTACGAAGATGCCGGCTTGGTGGAAAGCCTTGATCATCTTCTTGAATTCAAGATGTTGCCCCTCATCGTCATTGCTCGCGGCGTACTGCGCGTGGGGTGCAAAGAAGTTCAAGGGCATATAGCCCCAGTAATCGCCTTCTTGGGGATCGCGCTGAAAGACTGGCATCAGTTCAACGACGGTAATCCCAAGGTCCTTTAGATAAGGAATCTTTTCGATCAGGCCGGCATACGTTCCCGCCAATGGTGCACTCACGCCAGAGTTGGGATTTTTGGTGAACCCTTTGACGTGAAGCTCGTAGATGATCGCATTCGACTCAGGCCGGGGCGCATCGTCTGCTTCCCAATTGAAATCAAAACTGCGAGTCGGTAACGCGGCCACCGGCGCCTTGCCTGCATTGACGCCCGGCGCCATGGCTAGCTTTCGGTTAAATTCCGGAGGGAAAAACACGGATCTCGCATACGGATCAACCAGGATCTTCTTATCGTCGAAGGCAGGCAGACCGCCCATAGATGCGCCGGAAACTGAATACGCGTAGTAGCGGGCGCCGCGCATACAAGAGAATGGGATCCTGCAGTGCCAGACCCGTCCTGACTTGTTATGGAGAGAATCAAGCTGGAATGACAATGTCGGGTTCGCCAAATCTTCAGGACAATACAAGAACAGCTTCACAGCCTCGGCGTGCTCAGCGTAGAGGGCAAAATTGAAGGCCTGCTCCTGTTCGATCCAGGTAGCTCCGAGCGGCAACGGGAGCCCTTCTGTATCTGCCCACCTGAGGCGTGGTTTTGGTCGGATTTTTGGAAGGGCCGACGTAGACATCGGGTCGACAGGCGGATTCGATTGCAGAACTCTGCGGTTCACGCGTTTATGTCTTAATGACACGCCGCATCATCCTGAAGGGTGCCGCCGGCGAACATCTGCGCGAGGAATTGACCGCAATGGACTAGTTTTTGAGCGTCTTGATCATCTTTGAGCGCGTCTTCCGAGGTTGTCAGATCTGCTGCGCTCATCGAAGCGCGAGCCCTTACGAATGCGTCAGACCAAGCCTGTAAATTATTGAACTCGTTCCTCAACAATTCGAGGCCCTGACGGTCAGAGTCGGTCGATGCCGCAGTTGAGGCTAGGGCAATGCTGTCTGCGGCGCGACCCTGGTAGGCGGTGATTGTGTACCCCGCGGCCGTTTTGGTCACGGGATACCCATTCTGGACCGTCGCCAGCAGGGTTCCACCCCATTCTCGAATACACGCCATCGCCTCGATCGCCGCCTTTACGAAAGGGCGGGAGAATGCCGGCTCGGTATCGCTGTCGCCGACTGGTCCCAAAGTATCGCCTCGAGGCAGCGTCAGAACGATGCGGTCCTCGCTAACATTCAACGATCCCTTTGTGATTCGTGCAAGCGCTTGCGCATCCACGAACACCCGCCCCTGGTTTCGAATGACATCCGCCTGTCCTTCGTAGCCTTGAACCGACAGTACTTCTCTCTCACGTTGCGTTTGCGCGATCGCTACGATCACCATGAGCAGAGCCGCCATCACCAGCCTGGGTAACATCACGCGCAGGATGGGGCGCCCGCGGAGAACATTGCGGTCCATTGCGCTGTGCCTCATTGCTCAGGCGGCTCTGCGACAATCACGTGGGACGATTGTGCTTCGCCTTCTTTCTGTGCCGCGTACTGTGCAGCCTGCGTCAGGGGAGGAAGGGAGGCTTCAACCTGCATATCCATCATCAAGTCGACTCGACGCTCCAGTTGGAAGAACTTCGTTACCGTCAGCGCTGGAAGCACCTTGTTGAACTTCTTGTAATATTTTTTCTTCAACTCCGCTAACTGCAGACTACAGTTCAACATCTGCGTGGCCATCGCTTTGGCCTCAGCATCGTTTAGGTTCGGGTACCGTTGCATGTACTCCTTGATGACAGCAACACGACGGTCATCTACCTTGGATCGCTCGTACTGGTATTCCTTATAGATTGGCCAGAAGGCGGCGCCTTCTTTTTCGTTGAAATTCATTCCGCTCGTGACAAGGGTATCCCGGTCCGCCTGCATGTTGGCCCTGACTAGAGCAATGGTGGAGTCGATCGTGGGCTCCTGAGGCTCCTGACTTTGAGCGCAGCCCAAGAGGCAAAATGCAAAAATAAAAAAAGTAACCATGACTAACGCCGGATTCTTAATCATTGACTGAGCTCCCAAGCCGCTCGCCTGTCATGCCTGGCGCTGCGGCGTTCCCTTCACGCATCTTTCGATGAAACGTTTCCTGAAACAATCGAAAGCAGTTTCACCGGACGATGTAGGCACGCCAAGCACCGAACTCCTATTCAGACCAAACCATTTCTTATCCTGCCGTTGGGGCAATCAGCTTGTACCGGCCGGATCCTAAAGTGCCCGGTAAAGGGCACCGGACCTCAGTTGGTCACGGGGCGAGGAGTCCTACCGCTGTCGGACCCACCTCCGCTCATATTTAGCGGTGTGTCCTCAGTCCTCTTCATTGCAACCATGCACATGGCGCCGATTCCCGCCCAGAACAGGGTTCGTGCGCGTCGGCAGAGCGCCAGCGTCAATCCTGATGTGCCAGTCACACCGAAGATTTTTGCAATGAGCATATTTCCGGCTTCATACGTCCCGAAGTTGCCCGGGTTGAACGCTCCCACCAGATTGATCACTTTGGTGAGGCCTTCCACCACGAAAGCTCCGCCCAGCGCGATTCTGGCGCCCATAAATCGCAGGATGACGTAAACTTCGAGCACTGCCAGCGCGTGCCAGAGAAGATTGCAGATCAGGGTTGTCCAGAACGCGGCTGGTGCTTCGTCATGAAAGGTAAGCAGGTTGTCTTCGGCCGAGTCGATGATCGACTGTTTGTCACTGACCCAATTCCGCAGGCGTGGCAATCGCCCAATCGCCCGGATCGCGTTCCCCACCAGGTGCCAGCGCCTGGTAACAGATATGCCTGCCAAGATCACAAGCGCTACGAGCGCGGCAACGAGCAGCAACGCGTATGCCCGCGACGCTGCAGAAAGCGGTGCCAGCAGTAATGTGGCTGCAATTCCGGAAACAGTGACCAGTACCGCGGTGAAGCTATGCAAGCCTCCATCAATCGCACCGGCTGACAGAGCATTCGCCAAGGGCACCGCACGACCGAGCATCGATATCCGCATCCCTTCGCCGATCACCTTTCCTGCAACCCCAAATTGTCCAATTCCGTCCGAGATCAACTGGCCGACGAAGCTGCGGGACCACGAGAGTTTACTGAGCTCGCATGTGAATGCCTGTCGCCAGGCGCAGGTCTTGATGAACTGAGAGAGGCCTCCGAGGATAATGATCAGAGCCACGCCCCAGCCGACCACCTGAAGTTGTTTCCAGACCAACCCAGGGCCAGTTCGGAAGACTAAGTAGCCCAGTAGACCGATACCAAGCACAGCTGCGAAGAATCGAAGAGAAAATCGAAAGAAAGACCGGAATCGAAGCGCAAGCCCCCCGCGCGCCAGCTTTACAATCCTTGCCCATCGCCTCGTCTTTTTATCCTGGTGCGCCTGCTGGAGGTCCCCCGGCGCGCAATCAGGTACTGAGTTCCCGGCGCTCATTTGCTCTCCCCATTTGCAGCCGATTTCACTGACTCGAAAATGAATCAACAGCAGATGGCTTGCCACTCTGGACTGCGCTGAATCTCGTTCTCTTCTACAGGTTCCAATGGCAAATTTGTGTGCAGCGTGCCCTGCCCTGCGTCAATGCCTCAATGTGGGCACCGGGAAATCCTCCGATCGAGACATTCAGCGGTTCACCTCGTCGATCGAGGGTTGCGGTTTGGCCCATGGAGTGCAAAGTCCCGAGCGTTTAGGCGCAGATGCCACCAAAGTGAGTCGAGCGGTGACGCTCCCAGGACCGGAGGTAATGATGAAAATCGGCATAGCCGCTGATCATGGCGGATACGACTTGAAGCAGAAGCTCCACATCTTGCTCGGCGCCAGAGGGCACCAGGTCGTGGACTTTGGGAACTCGTCCTACGACAGGAACGATGATTACCCAGACTTTGCCATCCCGCTTGCTCGTGCGGTTGCAGACGGAATCGTGGAACGTGGTGTGCTGTTATGTGGCAGCGGGATCGGTGCATCGATCGCTGCGAATAAAGTGGACGGAGTCCGCGCGGCCATCTGTCACGATGATTTCTCCGCTCGTCAGGGCGTAGAGGATGACGATATGAACATCCTTTGCCTCGGAGGCCTCACAACGGGTGTTGCGGTTGCGTGGAACTGCGTGAAGAGTTTCCTGACCGCGAAGTTTAGTGGGGCCGAGAGGCACTTGCGCCGCTTGGCCAAAGTCACCGCCATTGGCACGAACCCGCCCGGGTCTGGGAATCCGACGATTCCCGTCACCCGCGAAGCTTCGTTGCAACCTGTAAGCGACCATCGGACGAAAGGATCGATGTCGTCGGTGGCTGCATTGACTCCTGAAGGGCAGCCACGAAGCCTTTGACTTCATCGGGCATTAGCGATGTCCAAACGCAAGGCGTGGACGGCACAGTCATGACCGTTGCTCGAGCCGTACTCTGGGATATGGACGGGACTCTCGTCGACTCTGCCGAGTACCATTGGCGGGCGTGGCGCGATACGATGTCGGGAGAAGGCTTCCCAGTAACCGCCGGAAAATTCCTGGCCACCTTCGGTCAGCGTAACGACTCCATTCTCAGGCAATGGCTGGGTGAAAGAGCTACAGTCGAGTCAATCCAGCGGATCGGTGACGCCAAAGAAGCGCTCTATCGCGAGTACGTGCGCCAGCACGGGATCACTGTGCTTCCCGGAGCTATCAGCTGGGTGCAGCGGCTCCACCGAGAGGGCTGGAGACAAGCCATTGCGTCAGCGGCCCCACGCGCCAACATCGAAACAATTCTCGACGCCTTAGGAGCCGCAGGATTCTTCCAGGCCATCGTTTCCGCCGAAGATGTGCACCGTGGGAAGCCAGACCCGGAGGTATTCCTCCTTGCGGCCGGAAAATTGGGGGTCCCGCCCGGGCATTGTATCGTTGTGGAAGATGCGCAGCATGGCATCGAAGCCGCACGCGCCGCCGGAATGAAAAGCATCGGCGTGACTCCGAATGGCAAGCATTTGCCGGCAGATATTGTGGTGCGATCTCTCGACCTCCTGAAGGCAAACGCATTCGATTGCCTACTCGAGTGCAGTGTGTCGAGGTAATTCCACAACGCTGTCGGACCTGGGACCAGCTACCGCATTTGACCTTAGAAATAGGAGCTCACCGTTCACCAACGTTCCGAAGCTCAGCAAATTCAGGGCTGTTCCTGTTGAAGAGCACCCGCTCTGGCAGAAGGACCTAATTGGGACCGTCTTGGTGTCGCCTAACTGCTGGGTAGCTGCGGGCTTCCTCTGCAGGCTGAACCAAAAGATCAAATGCCTTCTGACCGTCGAGGCCGGATCGCATCCCTCGCTCAGGCCATAACGCCGAAACCGCAAGGCCAACGGCGATTCCGATAGACACTTCAGCGAAGCGGTGTAATGCGAGTATCCAACCGTCGGTCACCCGAGGAACTAGCATGACGATGGCCAGGGTGATGCCTGCATAGCGGTAGGCGGAGCGCTCAATGCGCAGCGAAACACAGAAAATGCCGATGAAGAACACCAATACGCCGAAGGCGATGGCGTTGCCGGCAAACCGGGCACCGATCAGTGCCGCGATAAGCGCTCCTAAGGCTGTTCCCGCGAACCGCTGAACCGAAATCGGCAAAGAGGTTCCTAATGTCGATTGCATCACAACAATGGTTGATATGGGAGCCCAATGGGCCTCCGGGAGCCTACCAAGGCGTGCGATCAAGAGGGACGCAACCGCCGCGACGGCCGTCCGAAGTGCATGCAGTAGCGACACGGGATTGTTTCTCGTGGTGATGAATCCGGCCAGGTCGAGTCTCGGTCTTCCCGCACGCGGAATGACAGAAACGATTTTCCTCATGTGGTCACCCCGCTGTGCCGTCCAGTGGTATCACAACTGCCCCAGAAAACAACGCTGATCAATCCATTTTCCTCGAAAGAGGACGAACGGCTCTATGCCGACCTCACCGAGGGCTTGCGTGACACGTATCCTCCCTCCGCTCGGTGTTCGAGGCGATGCGAGCTGACGAAACCGACTATCGCGAGCGTTTGCTCGCCCTCTTCCGGGAGAAGTCGCGGGGCGTAGAGCCCCGTCGGTGTCAGTTCGAGTGAATTAAACCTCATCTTTCACCTCAGTAGCGTGCAGCCCAGACATGGATTGGACACCAACGCGGAAAAGGAGCGGTTCAATGGAATTCTCGCCTACTGTCATTTGCCGCTGACCTAGCGCATTCAGCCACCAACGATAGCGTTTCGCCAGCAGCGAAATGGCATGCTTTCGTTCGGCCGTGTATCGGGGCTCGGGTAGTTCTTCGTATTCGCCGCAAATAATCACGCTGATCCACTTGCTCTGATTCTGTATTTCGTCGGTCTGGACGCATACATTGGGATTCGCACGCATCCACTCTACTTTCTGCCCAAAGGTCGAGAAGACGTACACGTAACCATCTGCGTAGGCCAAATGAATCGGAACCACATACGGCCGGTTCTCATTCGAGCAACCCAGGCGGCCGAGGGAGGCATGCTCCAGAAATGCGCCACACTCTTCGCGAGTCATTTCGTTGATTTCCATAATCTTCTTTTAGTGCTCAGGATTGACCGAGAGCATTGCTGACGATCTCCTGAGCCTCACGAATGATTACATTCAGATGCGACTCGTCTGTGAAGCTCTCGGCATAGATCTTGTAGATGTTTTCCGTTCCGGACGGCCGAGCCGCGAACCACCCCGATCGCGCAACCACCTTCAGTCCGCCGATAGGAGCGTGGTTTCCGGGGGCGTTCGTCAATTTGGCAACGATGGGCTCGCCTGCTAACTCTGATTCTTTCACCGAATCAGCTGAGAGCTTCTGCAGTTTTCGTTTTTGGTCAGGCGAGGCCGCGGCATCAATTCGCGTGTAAAGAGGACTTCCGAACTCCGCGGTCAATTCACGGTAGTGCACGCCGGGATCTTTTTCCGTTCGAGCCGTGATTTCTGCAGCAAGAAGATCCATAATCGGTCCATCTTTGTCGGTGGTCCACACGGTGCTATTACGGCGGAGGAAACTCGCACCGGCGCTCTCCTCCCCACCAAAACAGACGGACCCGTCGAGCAGTCCGGGGACAAACCACTTGAAGCCCACTGGCACTTCGTACAGCTGACGACCGAGTTTCTCAACGACACGGTCTATCATGCTGCTGCTTACCAATGTCTTTCCGACTGAGGATTTGGCGCTCCACTCAGGCCGATTCGTCAGCAGGTACCGGATCGCGACCGCCAGGAAGTGATTCGGGTTCATCAAACCCGACGTCGGTGTCACAATGCCATGACGGTCGGAGTCGGGATCGTTGGCGAAAGCGATTTGATATCGATCCCTCAGGCCGACGAGTTTCGCCATGGCGTACGGGCTCGAGCAATCCATGCGAATCCTGCCGTCATGATCGAGTGGCATGAAGGAAAATGAGGGGTCTGTGGTGGGATTTACGATCGCGATGTCCAATCCATAGATCGAGTTAATCGGTTCCCAATATCGAAGCGCGGCCCCGCCCAGCGGGTCCACACCCAGCCGCAGTCGCGCGTCACGAATCGCAGCCATGTCGACAACGTTTTTTAGATCCAGCACGTAAGGGAGGACGAAGTCCGCCTGGTGCGTCGAAGCAGCTTTGATGGCCTTCTCGTACGGAGTTCGCTTTACTTCGCGATTGCCGTCTTTCAACAGAACGTTCGCGCGATCCTCGATCCAGCGCGTGACGTCGCTATCCGCCGGGCCACCGTTCGGCGGGTTGTACTTGAAGCCACCGTCTTCGGGTGGATTGTGGGAAGGTGTGATGACAATGCCGTCCGCCAGACCCATTTGTCGAGTCTGGTTGTGTAACAGAATGGCATGTGAGATGACCGGCGTTGGCGTCACCCCATCGTCCTCCTGGATGATGGTCTCAACATTGTTCGCGGCGAGAACTTCCAATGCGGTGCGCTCGGCGGGCGCGGACAAAGCGTGCGTGTCCTTGCCCAGGTACAGCGGGCCAGTGGTTCCTTGCGTTTTGCGGTAATCACAAATCGCCTGGGTAATGGCGAGAACGTGCGCTTCGGTGAAGGTGCCGTCTAGGGACGTCCCGCGGTGACCGCTGGTTCCAAACGCAACCAACTGGCTGGGATCCGCGAGGTCCGGTTTGCGGCCAAAGTAGTCCCTTTCTAACTTGGCAAGCTCGACCAGCATTTTCCTCGGAGCAGGTTTACCGGCCAGGGGTGAAATCCGGGTCCCGCCAGACCGCGTTTCTGCGTTTTTCGTTTCCAGCGGACTAGACATGCGCATGATTCTCCAACGTTGAAATCGTGGTGATCAAAGAGTGGACCAAAGCCACTCCAGTTTCTACTGACTTTCCTGTGCAGATGGTGTGCCAAATCAGTCCCAGCAAGAACGCCTTCTCTCGTTTCGCCGGCTCGTGAGTGTGCCTCTCCGAGTGCCCTGCACAGGGCAGTGACTGCATCCGGGCATGGCCTCGAGCGAGTTCAGAGTTCAAGATGGTGCGTTTGCACGAAGATGCCGCTCCGGGTGCTTTGGCAGATTGCTTGCAAATTCGAGAAAGTTCATGTGCGCACGCAAAGCCCGTCGGTGGAGTAGAGGTGCGCTGCACTTGGATCCCAGCTCTCCCCAAGCAGTCACGGACCAAGTTGCCCGCACCTCATCCGACGGTAGTTGAGACGAACGAGCGGCGTTTTGATCCAGCATGGCAGTGATCGCAGCATCTCTGAAACCGCACTCGGTATTGATTGCGACCGATTTCTCTGAGGCTTCGGAAAAGGTACTGCGCCATTCGCTGGCGCTCGCACGTTCCTATGGGTCGAGATTTTGCCTGGCGCATGTGGTGTCGTCCCTGGGTGCGCGTATGGCAGGTCCTGGGGCAATCGCTGCCTGCGAGGAGGCAGTGTTACGCGAGGCCGCGCAATTGGAAGCCTCCCTCGTTCGAAGCGGCGCTCTTGCTGGCATTCAGCACAAATTCATTGTCCGGCGCGGTGAACCGTGGCCGGAATTGCAACAGATCCTCCGGCAAGAAAGCGCGGATCTTGTGATCGTCGGCACAAATGGACGACAAGGCGTAGCCAGGCTGTTCTTTGGCTCCATCGCGGAACATATTTTGCGGCAGGCAAGTTGCCCGGTCTTAGTTTTCGGGCCACGCTCGAGAAACGACTGCTGGATCGAGAGTCCCTCGAAACATCCCACATTTCTCTTTGCGACAGATTTCGGAAAAGCTTCTCTCCAGGGACTACCCCAGGCCATTGCGCTGGCCAATCACTTCGAAGCCAGGCTGGCTTTTCTGAATGTCGTCTCAGCCAGTCCTCCCCAGCGCGGCCTGGATGCTGACATCAGGGAACCGCGAAACAGTGCGTACCAGCAAGCCGTCAGGCGTCTGACAGAACTCGCCGGTAACGCCAACCTGCACGTCACACCTGAGTGTCATGTCGTGTTCCAGTCAACAAAACCTGTGAGTGAGACGATCCTAGAAACCGCCCAAGAACTGCGGGCCGATCTCATCATTATGGCATTGCATTCTCCCGCTCGGAGCGGATTGACGTCGCGCTTAAGGTCGACGACCGGATACGATGTCGTCTGTCAGGCCATCAGTCCCGTGCTGAGTGTATATAATCCCTCAGGAAAGATATCCTTCGGGCCTGCGGCTGCGGAAATCACAGCGCCGCCTCTGTCGGATGCCGATCTGATCCGCATTCGCGGGTTTGGGGTTAAATGGTAAATGAGAGCGTGACGGCCCGTCGACCAGATGAGTGACCGCGACGAACAGAAGTCCAATCGACACTCCGGACATCAGCATGCCAACCATGCTTTCCAGCGGACCCAGCAGGCGCCACTTCGACGGAAGGACCACATCCCCATATCCAACCGTGGCATAGCTGCTCTCCGAGAAGTAGAAAGCTGATTCCCAAGACGGCAGGCAAAGACCCCGATAGCAACTGGCCCACATCAAAATGACGATGCCGTGTAGAACAATGACAGCCACGGTGGTTTGCATGACGAGCGAAGCGCAGTGAAATACCCGTACGCGCTGAGTCTCCCGGGGAATGCTTCGAATCCAGAGGATGAGGGCAGCGGCGCCCCCGCACTGAAGAGAGAGCGTAAGCAGCAGGAGAATGGTCGCGGCGCCAGCCTGTTGAAGCAAGATCATCTTCCGTGATTGCTCCTGTAATAGACAGTGCTTTCGTCGCCTATTTTGTTCCTCACCCGACTGCCCTTGGGTTAGCTATGCCATGAATTCAGAGCTGGTGTTTTGGTTGAGCACAGCGGGGATCATTTAGACAGAATCGAGTGCAATCCACGGATATGGTGCTCAAGAAAAAGTAGTGCTGCACTAAGCACGATGACCTGCAGGTCACGAGCCACGTGTTCCAGTTCCTTCTCCTTCTCCTTCTCAGTTGAGCCTCCACCGTGCAATGCACGACCGAGCGTTCTCGAGGTTGGAGGTTCGTCGGAGTGCACATTGCCGGTTCATCGGACCAGCAAGCTCAGCACCACGATGACTAAGGCAGATGGGACAGACACTCCAGGCCGGCTATTCAACAACGCACAATGTTCCCGGCATGAATGCCTTTCATCGCGTTGCGCGTATCAACGACCAAAGATGCATGCTGGGCGATCCATTGGTAGTCATAATCAGAATGGTCGGTCACGATCAGTACACAGTCATAGTTGCCGACGTCCTCGACAGGCGTGCATTTCATTTGCAAATCGTAATGGCGCCCTTTGCCGATAGAGGGAAAGTATGGATCGTTGTAGCTGACTTGAGCGCCATCGTTCTGCAGCAGTTCAATAATGGTCAGGGCAGGAGACTCACGCAGGTCATCGATGTCCTTTTTGTAGGCCACGCCAAGCACCAGCACTTTGGCTCCTTTCGTCGCCTTTCCTTGGCAATTCAAAGCTCTGCTGACACTTGAAACCACGTGATAGGGCATCGCGCTGTTGATGTCTCCAGCCAGTTCGATGAATCGAGTCTGGAAATCCCACTCCTTCGCCTTCCACGACAGGTAATACGGATCGAGAGGGATGCAGTGTCCGCCGAGGCCGGGGCCGGGATAGAAGGGTTGAAAGCCGAATGGTTTGGTTGACGCGGCCTCAATGACCTCCCAAATATCTAACCCCATGCGCAGCGATAAAAGCTTCAATTCATTGACTAGCGCTATATTCACGCAGCGGTAAATGTTCTCCAGCAGCTTCGTCATCTCGGCAACGGCAGGCGAGGATACAGGAACGACCCGGTTGAAGATTGCACCATATAGCGTGGCGGCCAGTTCGGAAGCTTGAGAGTCAAATCCTCCCACCACCTTCGGGATATCTCGTCGAGCGATGCTGTCATTACCAGGGTCCTCTCGTTCAGGAGAGAAGGCGACGAAGAATTCGTTTGCTCCATCAGCGGTGTCGCCGCGAGCCGCCTTCAAACCACAGCCGTTGCTCCCTTCCAAGATGGGAATAAGAAGTTCTTCCGTGGTGCCAGGATAGGTCGTGCTCTCGAGAACCACCAATTGACCGGCGCGCAAATGCGGTGCTATGGCCTTGGCGGTGTTGGTAATAAAACTGAGATCGGGCTCTCGATATTCGTCCAAAGGCGTCGGTACACAGATGATGATGGCGTCCATTTCCCCGAGGGCCGAAAACTCAGCCGTCGCACTGAAACCTCCAGACCGTGCCACCTGGATCTCAGTTGGCGGAATTCGATAAATGTAGGACCCACCGGAGCTCAGAGTCGTCACTTTATACTGGTCGACGTCAAAACCGGTCACTCGGAACTTCGCTTCCGTGTAGAGCAAAGCAAGTGGCAGCCCCACATAGCCGAGACCGATTACACCGACTCGCGCCTGGCGAGTTTCGATTCTGGTTTTCAGCTCTGCAAATAAGCTTGAAGTGCTTGCGCAAGTACTCATATTGATCTCCTCTTCAAAACGTTCCTGCAAACGAGAGTTGGAAGTCCGAGTGCCGTTCTCTCATCCTTTCCGTATAGTTATGACTGCCACCCTCCACCGAGATTCCTGTATATGTCCACGAGTCCCAAAAGCTCATTCAATTGCGCCTGAGCCAATCCCAGTTCTGCGTTAAAAGAATTGGTTTCATTGGTGAGCACTTCCAGATAGTTGGTAGCGCCGCCCTTGTAGCGCATTTCCGAAAGTTGCGCTGCGTCCTGCGCGGCGAATACCAGTTCCTGTTGCCTCTCGCGGAACTCGCGGTTTTTTCGGTAACCCACCAGTGAGTCGGAAACGCCCCGAAATGCTTGCTGGATAGTGCGTTGATAGGTGAGCAGCATCTCCTCTTTACGAGCTTCGGTCAGGCGCACGCCGGACTTGATTCTGCCGCCGGCGAAAATGGGCTGCGCGAGTGATCCTCCGAAATTCCAGAATCCCGCAGGACCGGTGAAGAGGCTGGTTAGAGCCGAACTCAGGAACCCGCTATTGGCTGTCAACGAAATTTGTGGAAAGTATGCAGCTCTCGCCACTCCGATCTGCGCGTTGGCGGCGACTAACTCTGCCTCGGCAGCACGGATGTCGGGACGACGCTCCAGCAAGCTCGAAGGAAGTCCCGCTGGCACCTCGGGCACATGCGGCTCTTCGGTGAGTTTCAATCCCCGTGCGATGGGTCCCGGGTTGCTTCCCAGCAGAGTACTGAGGAAATTCTCCTCTTGTTGAATTTGTCTTTCCAAATTGGGTATGCTCTCCGCGGCCGTCGCAACCAACTGTTCGGCCTGGCGTACGTCGAGCATGGTGGCGGCTCCGCCATCCGACAGTGTGCGAGTAAGTTGCAGCGACTCCTGCCGTGAGGCTAAAGTGCGGCGCGAGATCTCCAGCTGAAGGTCGTATGCGCGAAGCTGAAAATAGGAAGCCGCCACATCACTCACTAGGCCGTTGATTACCGCGCGTCGCGCCCACTCTGTAGCCAGAAGATTCGCCCGCGCTGCTTCCGTCGCACGGCGGTATTTACCCCAGAAATCGAGGTCCCAGGCCATCGAGGCGCCCACTGCGTTGACGTTGGTCTCGGTTTCAGGAGCGAACTGCGTCCTTGGCACGCGATCGTTCAAACCAGCAGCACCGGCATTGACACTCGGCAACTGGTCGGCGCGCGTGATGCCTAATTGCGCCCGTGCTTCCATGATTCTCGCGGCTGCAATGCGGAGGTCGTAATTCTGCTTCAAGGCCGTGCGTATCAGATCTTGGAGCGTCGGATCCTGGAAAACTTCCCACCATTTCTGGTCAGCCAGAGATTGCGGGGCCGGCGCCGACGATGGCTGCGTGGCATTGCCACCAGCCTGAGAAGCTTGCCGCGCGCCTTCCTCTGGAGATGCTCCGCGATACGTAACCGGAACGTCTACTTTGGGACGCTTGTAGTTCGGCCCGACAGCGCAGGCACAGGTGAACAGGGTCAGAAGTGAAAGGACAATTGCGTTTTTCACGTTAATCAGCCTCCATGGGGCGCGGCTCGGGAGCGGCAACCGGTTGCGATTTGCGATTCCAGCGCTGACTTAGGGACTCGACCAGTACATACAGCGCCGGGATGATGAAGATGGCGATCGCTGTAGCGGCCGACATTCCACCAATGACTGCGGTTCCCATGATCTGACGCGCCACGGCTCCTGCCCCGGCCGCGGTCCACAGGGGTACGCAGCCGAGAATGAATGCGAAAGAGGTCATCAGAATGGGACGTAGCCTCAGCTTGGCTCCCTCCAGGGCGGCTTCAACCAGTGGCTTGCCGTGGACTTCATGCTCTTCTTTGGCGAATTCCACGATCAAAATCGCGTTTTTGGCGGCCAGACCGATCAGCATGATCAGGCCGATCTGGGCGTAAACATCGTTCTCGATTTGCACCATGAATGGCGGCACGAACAGGCCCAGTACGGCGCGTCGTAGCCAGAGAACGGCGAATGCGCCAAATACCGCGATCGGGGTGCTTAGTAACACGCTGAACGGTAGCGACCAGCTTTCGTACAGCGCGGCCAGAATCAGGAAGACGAACAGGAAGGACATCCCGAAGATGACCCACGTGGGCACGCCCTGGCGCGCCTTCTGCTCCTGGAACGACATACCCATGTAATCGAAGCCCATTTCCGGCGGCATGGTCTGGTGGAAGACATCTTCGAGCGCCGTTGTGACTTGATCGGAACTATATCCAGGCGCAGCGATGGCATTGATCTGCGCGGACCTGTACTCGTTGTAGCGCATGGTGAATTCGGGCCCGACGCGCGATTCAAAGTTCGTTAGCGCGGAGAGAGGCACCATGTCACCTTTCTTGTTGCGCACGTAGAACTGGCCGATATCTTTTGTCGTCGCGCGATAGGGAGCCTCCGCTTCCACGTAGACCTGCCAGGTGCGTCCAAATTGATTGAAGTAGTTCACGAACAAGCCGCCCATGTAGGCCTGAACCGTCTGGTAAACATCACTGATCGGCACACCCTGCTTCAGGACTTTCTCTTTATCGACGGTCAAGAACTGCTGGGGAACTCTGGGCACGAAAGTCGTGCTTACCATCCCAAGTTCAGGACGCTTCCGTGCCGCGGCGAGGAACTTGTCCACGTTCGCAGAGAGAAAATCGATATCTTTTCCGGAGCGGTCTTCCAGAACGAATTGAGCTCCGCCGGAAGTACCGACGCCCGGGATCGGGGGTGGTGAAAATGCAAACATGGTGCCTTGCGGCATCGCCATGAGTTTCTGGTTCAATCGCGCCCAAATGACCTTGTACAACTCTTCGGTTGTTTTGCGTTCTTCCCAGGGCTTCAACTGGACAAAGTAGAAAGCGGTATAGCTGCTGCGGGTAAAACTCAGCAAACTAAAACCGATGACGCTGGTGTAATGATCGATACCCGGCGTGGAGCCGAGGATCTTTTCGACCTCTGTGGAGGCTTGTTGTGTCCGCTCCAAAGAAGCGCCTTCCGGCAACTGCATGTTCATGTACATATAGCCCTGATCTTCATCAGGGAGAAAGCTCGAAGGGAGCTTACGACCGAAGAACATCCCGCCCAAGGCAAACATCACGAGCACGACGAGTGCGAAGGCTCCTTTTCGGACGACCATTCCCGACGCCCGGACATAGGCATTCGTACCGGCGTCGAACTTACGGTTAAACCAACCGAAGAATTTGGCCAGTGGGCCACGGCTCTCTTGCTTAGGCCGCAGCAGTAGCCCAGCTAAGGCTGGACTTAGCGTAAGAGCATTGAACGCCGACAGGATTACAGAGATCGCGATCGTGATGGCGAACTGCTTGTAAAGCTGTCCCGTAATGCCAGGAATGAAAACCGTAGGGACGAATACGGCCGACAGGACCAAGGCGATTCCGATCACCGGGCCAGACAATTCCTCCATCGCCTTCCGTGCGGCATCTTTTGCCGCCAGACCTTCTTCGATGTGCCTCTGCACGCCTTCGACGACGACGATGGCATCGTCAACCACCAGACCGATAGCCAGTACGAGGCCGAACATCGAAAGCGTATTGATCGAGAAGCCGAAAGCCGGGAAGAGCATGAAGGTTCCAATCAGTGAAACCGGCACTGCCAGCAGCGGAATCAGGGTGGCTCGCCAATCTTGCAGGAACAAATACACGACCAGGATGACAAGGGCGATAGCGATCACCAGAGTCAAGATGATTTCCTTCATGCCCTCCCGGACCGCTGCCGTCTGATCGAGCGACACTACGTAGTCCACGTCATCCGGGAATCTTCCTTTCATCTGCGTCATCAGCTTCCGCAACGAGTCGACGGCCTGCACGGCGTTAGAACCGGGCAACTGGTAGACGGCAATGGTTGCCGCCGGCTTGCCGTTGAGACGGCTCACCATGCTGTAATCCTGGGCACCGAGTTCGGCATGCGCCACATCGCCGACGCGAACGATGCCGCCATCGGAATTCTCACGCACCACGACGTTCTCGAAGTCTTCTGTTGAACGCAGGCGGCCCTGCGCCAGGACGGACATGGTCAATTGCTGGCCCGCCACGGCCGGCTCACCGCCAACCTGGCCCACCGGGTTGACCTTGTTCTGCGCCTGGATCGCATTGACCACATCGGTAACTGTGATTCCCAGTTTCGCCAGCTTGTCGGGCTTGATCCACACGCGCATGGCGTACTGCCCGGCACCGAAAACATCGGTCTGGCCCACCCCATACGATCTCTGGATCGGATCTTTAAGGTTGATGTGCGCGTAGTTGGCCAGGAACTTCGCATCTCTGGAACCTTTCGGTGAATACACCGAGATCAGCATGAGGGGCGAGGTCATCGACTTCTTGATGTCGATTCCATAACTGATGACCTCTTGCGGAATCTGGCCGTTCGCCAACTGCTGGCGAGACTGGGTCAGAATCTGGTCCATGTTGGGGTCGGTATCGAGCTGGAAATCCACGAACAACTGAGTGTTCGAATTGTTTGTGGCATTCGTCGAGTACATGTAATCCATCTTGTCTACGCCGTTCACCTGCTGCTCGATCGGAGTGGCCACAGCCTCCTCGAGCGTCTTCGCATCGGCGCCGACATACACGGCGCTCAAGCGAATCTCCGGTGGAGCGATGTTCGGGAATTGTGCAACAGGCAAGCCAACGATGGTTACAAGGCCCACGATGACCATCAGGATGGCAACGACCAGTGCTACGATCGGACGATTGATGAAGAACTTCGACATGATCACTGCCCTTCCTGAGTTGAATTCCCGGTTTTTTCAGCGACGACAGTTGGATCGGCCGGTTTCACCGCGACGAGAGTTCCCTCACGCACTTTGTCCTGACCTTGCACCACAACCTGCTCGCCAGCTTTCAGTCCCTCCTCGATGACCCACATCTGCCCGATCTTTTCGCCGGCTCTGACGGCGCGAATGCTGATCTTGTTATCGCTGCCCACAAGGGCGATCTGGTAACCTCCCTGCAACTGTGTCACTGCAGTTTGCGGCACAAGCAGGGCCTCTTTCTTGATGCTGGTCTGGATTCGTACTCGCCCATACTGCCCCGGGCGCAAGGCATTGCCTGGGTTTGGGAATGCCGCGACCAGGCGAATCGTGCCGGTGTTCGAGTCCACTTGCCTGTCGGTCAGCAAGACTCTGCCCTTGTGCGGGTAGACGGTGCCGTCGCTCAGGATCAGTTCCGTTGAGCTATCGAACAAATCCATGGGCTGTGCGCTGGAACTGATGTGCTTGGCTTGCATGTACTGCTGCTCGCTCACGGGGAAATACACCTTGATGGGATCGACCTGCGAAACTGACGTGAGCAGAGAATTCGGGCCTACCAAGTTCCCGATCTGAACCTGGGCGATTCCGGCAATGCCGTCCACCAGGGATGTGACCTTGGCCCAGCCAAGATCAAGTTGCGCGCGTTCGACCGCCGCCTTACCGGATTCGACCGCCGCTTCAGCGGCGCGTTTGGCCTGGATCTCCGTGTCCAGTTTCTCCTTCGCTACGGCCTTCTTCTCCGCCAGAGGAGCATCGCGTTCCACATCGATCGTACTTTTCGCCAACAGTGCTTCCGCCTGCGCCAGATCTCCCTTGGTTCGGTCGAGCGTGGCTTGGAACGGCCTGGGATCGATTTCGAACAGGACCTGACCTTTTCGAACCAGCGAACCTTCCTTATAGTTTTGGCTGATGACATAGCCAGAGACTTGGGGTCGAATGTCTGCGTTGACATACCCATCGAGTGTCGCGACCCATTCGTTATGCAAAGGAACATCTTGTTGAACCGGCACTGCCACCAACACTTCGGGTCTCGGCAATTCCACTGCGGCGTTGCTTCTGCTGCACCCCACGAGGGTCAAGCTGAGACTCATGCAGGCCACGGCCATTACGGTGTACTGACGCCAGTGGCTCGGCCGTGGCTCGGCGGACTGGTGGGTGAGGCTAAACCTCGAGGCACCTTGATGACTGGAGAACCTGTAAATAGAACTGCGAATTTCGCTAAAGATCGACATGCGATTTGCTCCTGTTATAACCACTCTTCCCACGGGACTCCGCGTTGAACCTGAGCTCAAAATCATTGCTGGCAGCACAAATGTGTCACCGGCGAATCGGGCGGTGGATCCACCCATTGCAGCTTCGGCTCTGCCAGACGGCACTTTGCACGTAACGAACAGATACTCTCGTTCGTGTGCATGACGATTGCAGGTGCTGTACCAATTTCCAGTCTTCGTAAGTTCTTGAATCCGATGTGCGCCACGCTGGGCGGAGTCCAGCCTGCCCATATCCGGGCGAGCGCACTGCTCTCATGCGGTCATTGCCATTGCCGAGCGTTCCAGTCGCCCGGACACACGTACGCCTTCTCGAGGGGATAGCGAAACCCTGATGAGAAGATCAGTTCGGGGTCAAAGATGCGGAGTGGAATGCTTAGCGCCGGCGATGGCTCTTAGAGCGTTGCGCTTTGCGAGCACCTTACGAAGTAAGGGAGATGAAGCAGGAAATGGGCACAGGTTCGCACTCACTCAAGCCGGTCCTTGATTGGTCTGGACGTTGGGCTTCTTTCTTCCACCCGACGACGCTCACCCAATCGAGCCGATTGACTCTGGCATGGGCCAAAACCTGATTCGGCCAACCCTGCCCGCTGCTTGCTAATTCACGGAAAGGCGCCGATTCGATTTCTGCTTGCGGACCAAAGGAAGGTTGAGTCGCTCGCAGATGTCCCGAGAATACGAAGTCTCGGCAAGGAATTGCGCGTCGAGTTTCTTGACAAACGAAAGCACCTCTTCCCCGGTTGCGTCGATGAACAGTATTTCCGTGAGGTCGACGACGAGTTGAAGTTTGCTATCACAGCGCATGACGAGGGCGCGCACCTGCTCAGCTCCTTCGCCGATGAACCGGCCCTCGAGCCTGCAGATTAAAGCACCGTCCAATTCTTCCGTTTCGATACGTAACATAATGGGCCCCTTCTCCATCTCATTCCGAGCCGCTAGCTCTTGGTGTAAGAATGTTGCAGCTCTCTTACCACGAACTTTGCTCGTAAGTGATTGACGAGTAGGGCCTTCTCGACCGTACGGCGCCCTTACCAACGGGCAGTGCCAGCATGAGGGCAGGGCCGCGGGAGACTGCTAAGAAACAAGGCGGCTGATGCAGCCGCCTGGAAAAGTTGAACAGCAAGAACGGCAAACGTTTCAAAACGTAAACACCAGACCGGCGGAGGGCACCGCGGCGTGAGTGTATTTGTCGACTTTGAGGCTCGCCTGTTCGAAGTCCGGGATCTTATAGATAAAACCTCGATATTGCGCGCGCACGAGGAAGTGTCTTGATACTGGCACGTCGACGCCGCCGCCATACACAAACGCGCCACGGGTTTGCTCACTCCCGGATCCCCGACGTGGATCAAAGAACATGGCTCCGCCTCCTGCGAGCACGAATGGAGACACTCTCTTCACCGCTGGCGCCTTGAAGGAAGGAAGTTTAACGATTGCGATGCCGGTCACTGCATGGACGTTCATCGGTAGGAACGTGCTGCCGTAGCTCGATTGAAAGCTCTCGTGGTTTCTGAAGTAGTCATAGTCGCCCTCGATGGCCAGCCAGTTCTTCAGATTCAATCGATATCCGGCCATGACGCCGCCAGAGTTGGCTGGATCATTGGTGATCCCATTCTTGGTGGTCTGCTTCTGGAAGAACCCGGAACCTTGAACGGTCACTTCATGTCTGAATTCCTGAGCCCAAGATGAGACTGCAAACAGAAGAAGAATGATTGCGAATTCGGTCAACCTTTTCATGCTTTGGAATCCTCTGTAGGACCACTTCGTGAGTAGCCCGCAAGCAGAAGAAGGCAGGTTTCTGGCCGAACTGTAGCGTCTGGCCTAAATTGTTCACCGAGCACAACTTGGGAAAAAGCATGCATGTGCCCACGAGGCATCGAGTTGCCCGTATGCGGTCGGACGACCGCATGATGTCAGGCTACGTAATCGGATCGAGTGATATTCAGCCTCCGCATCTTGTTCTGCAATGTGGTTCTTTTCAGGCCCAGCCGCTCTGCTGCCCCGCCATTGCCGGCTATTTTTCCCGACGCGGTTTTGAGAGCGTCGAGGATCGCCTGGCGCTCGGCTTGCTCGAATGTCGAAGGCGATGAAACCATACTGCGCATTCCGGCTTTCCTCAATTCAGCGCGCGGTACGTTCAATTCGTCTCCCTGCGTGAGAATGACGCAGCGCTCGATGAAGTTCTCCAGTTCGCGGATATTTCCTGGCCAGTCGGCATTCACCAGAGCCTCCATCGCAGGCTTCGGCACCGAACGGATACGCTTTTGCATGCGCCGGGAGAGGCGTGAGACAAAAAAGTGGACCAGAAGCTGAATGTCTTCCCGCCTTTCGCGTAGCGGCGGAATCTCTATGGGGAAGACTCTCAGTCTGTAAAACAGATCCTCCCGGAACTGATTGTTGCGGATCATACCCTCCAGGTCCCGATGAGTCGCCGCAATAAGCCGGACATCGACCTTGATGGTTTTGGTACTGCCGAGGCGTTCGAATTCCTGCTCCTGCAGAGCCCGCAGAAGTTTCGGCTGCAGGTCCATGGTGATGTCGCCGATCTCGTCGAGAAACAGAGTGCCCTGATCCGCCAATTCAAACCGGCCGCGCTTCTGCATGAGGGCGCCCGTGAAGGCGCCCCTTTCATGACCGAATAGCTCGCTTTCGACCAGTCCGGAGGGAATGGCGGCGCAGTTCAGCCGGACAAATGTACGCCCAACACGCGGACTGAGATTGTGAATGGCTCGGGCCACCAGTTCTTTACCGGTGCCGGTCTCGCCGTGCAATAACACGGTCGAACTGGTGGGCGCCACGATCGCGACCTGGTCCAGCACCTTGCGGATTGCCGCGCTCTTGCCCACGATGTCTTCGAAGTTGTACTCGGCTTCGATTTCCGATTCGAGATAAAGCCTCTGCTCTTCGAGATCGTCCCGGGATGCCCGGAGCCGGCCATAGGCAAGCGCATTCTCGAGCAGCAAAGAGATCTGAGTACCGATTTGGGACAGCAGATCGCGGTCCGCCTCACTGAAGGCATTCGCTTTACGACTGCACATTGTCAGCAATCCCAAAGGGCCATCGCCGCCCAGCAGTGGCACAAACGCGGCCGACTGAAGCGATTCAGATCGGCACGCATCGCGGAGCGCGGAAGGTATGGCGGAGTCCGTCGGTGAATAAAACTGCGGGGTGCGGAAACGCGACCATTCGCTCCATAGCTCGTTCGGTTCCGCGATCACCACTTTCTCGAGAAACCCTTTTCCACTCGGGAATTCGAGGAACTTACGCTCGAAACAACCGGTCTCCTTATTAAAGAGCCATAACGATGTAAGATCGTTGCCCAAGTGCCGGCGCATCGACTCGGCCACGCCCTGAAACAATTCCTCCGCCTCAAGCTTGCTGACAATGTGGTTGTTAATTTCGAGCAACAGGCAGAGTCGATCTCGCTGGTTCAGGACTTCCCGGTGATAACGCTCCGCGGTGTCGCGGGCCTGTGCGCATTCGAGCGCAACGGCGACATGCGAAGCCATGGATTCCATCAGCTTCACGTCTTCGGGGTGAAATTCCTGCCCCCGCTCCTTGGTCAGCGCCAGGATTCCATATCGTTTCTGCGCCGTGGATACAGGAAACAGGTACGTGCTTCTACCCGCAGATTCCGGTGCGAAGGAGGCCAGTTCAGGATGCTTCAACATCTCCTCCGCTACATCGGGGAGGAAAATCGGTTGCTGTTTCTCAAGCGCTTCGGCGCATACGCCGACACAGGCAATGGTGGTGCCGACGCTAATAACCGGTCCGTCTGCTTCCTTATCGCCCTCGAGCAGTTGCAGGCTCTTTCCGTTGTCGTGCAATACAAACAGATCAGCGCCATGCAGCTCGGAGACGTTGGACAGAACATCGCGCAGGCTGCGCAGGACAGCCTTCATTGTGGGCTGATCTGCCAGGGCGCTGGGTGCGCCCAGCAGAGTGCGATAGCGGCCTTCGTCGACGGTCATCAGGTTTGTACTCATCTGCGGTTCTCCACTTTCATTTCCCAGTAATCTCGGCATTCCCGTCTTGTACGGATGCTGCTGACTCCCTCGACGTGTGGAAGCCTCTGCTCAATCAGGTCGGCCGGAAGTCACGGTGCCATCGTCCTGCGGCGAAGGAACTGAATTCACGAATCACTGCGCCTGTTCCTGTGGAGTTGAACTCTTCCCTGACATCAGCTCAGGAACCGTGACGAGCAGCTTGCTGATCGCTATGTCCATGGTCCGATTCATCTGGGACACGACTCCGGGCACACTTCGTTGGGAGACGGATCCAACTTCGGACACCGCGTTGCTCCAAACCGTGGAGCCGGTTTTGACGCTGGTGATTTGCGCAGATATCGCGACTTCCACCTTCACCCCGGCGGGGTAGTCCACCTCTTCCAGTTTTTCTAATTTGCCGCTGAAGACGTAGTCGTGGTCCGGTCGCCCGTTATACATCGAGACCAGCGCGAACTGGCCGCTCGCGCGCAGATGATCAATCACAGCGCCGGTCACAAGCTGTCGCGGATCTGCTGCCCAACGGTGATATTCGTAGAAGCCGATCTCCTCCGGAGTGGTTCGGTACACAATGGGTCCTTGCCGCAGATAATTAGGCGATTGAAACTCTCGTACAGCGATTGAAGTTCGGACGCTTTCCGGGGCGGGCGGATCCGGCGGAACTGCCAGATTGAGCGTGTAATACGCCGGGTATCTTACTCTGCCACAGCCAACCAGAGCCGGTAATAGCGTCAGCATCAATATGAACGCCGTCGGAATGCTTTTCATTTCAATTCTCCTGTATTGACCTCGCCGCTTATTTCGGAACCTGCCGCTCCTCGGGTTGCTTGGTGCGGATCAAACTCCACGGACGCTGCTTTAACGAATTCGTGAACTGATTGAGGTTGTCCGTCGCCTCGCGCAGGTTTTCCACCGTGTCGTCGATCTTGTAATCGTTGGCCCTCACGATGACCTGCATGGATTGGAGAAGTCCTTTCGCCTCTTCCAGAGTTTTCTGTAATTCAGCCAGGTCCTTCCGCATTGGAGCGCGCAAATCGGTCACCGTGCCATTCACATTTAGAATGGTGTCGTCTGCATGCTCGCTAATCTTGGCTAGGTGGTCTGTAAGACGATCAATTTTGGGGCGCTCATCCGCAATCAATCGATCAACGTTGTCCAGAATGGCTTGGACTTTTCTCTGGTTCGGCGGGCCGGTGATCGTGTCCAGGTTGGCAAGAAGATGGTTTACGTTCCCGCTGATACCCTTCAGTTCTCCCTGCGCTTGTGTGATGAGCGTATTCGCGCTGTCGGCAACAGTTGCCAATTTCCCAGCGATCTCATCCAGGCTAGCCGCTTCTTGTGAGGCGATGGTCGACTCTGGGGGAAGGCGCTTGGCATCGATGGTGCCGGTAGTGATCGATAGGGCCGCGCTGTTCATAACGCTGACGAATCCCAGCTTGGCTACGGATTTCTCATTCAGCGGGGTGTCCTTCTTCACTTCCACGAGAATTTCGATTCGGGTCGGATCCGCGCCCCAGGGTCGCACGGCTGTAACTTTGCCAACGTTTATGCCGCCATACAGAACGGAAGATCCCGGCTCCAATCCGCCGGCGTATCGCAGGTAGGTGCGATAAAGTACGGTGCCGCCACTATACTGCGTGTTCAACAGGTAGATGACTGTAAACGCGAGTACCGCAAAACAGCTGAGAACAAAGGCACCGACCTTGGCTTCGGTGGTCATGGTTTTGCCTCCTGACTTTGGACGTAGCGTTCCAGATAGGAGGCCAATGCCGGTGTATGCACAGGGTTCTCCGGTACACGGTTCAGGAACTGCCTCACGCGTGGATGCTGGTTTGCGCGTATGTCTTCTCTTGTGCCGACCGCGAGAAGGCTCCCGTCGAATAGCATTGCGACGCGGTCGGCTATTCGGAAGGCGCTCGGCAATTCATGGGTGACCACGAGCGCGGTGATCTGAAAAGCGTCCTTCAGAAACAAGATGAGTTCATCTAGTTCTGCTGCGACGATCGGATCAAGGCCTGCCGACGGCTCGTCCAAGATTAGGATCTCGGGATCCAGGGCGAGAGCCCGTGCGACTGCCGCGCGCTTCTTCATACCTCCGGAAAGTTCCTGCGGATGCAGTTTGCCGAAATTCGCAAGACCGACTACTGCCAGTTTCATCCAAACGACGAGATCAATGACTGAGGGAGTCAGAGCGGTGTGCTCGCGCAGGGTGAGCGCGACATTGTCTTCCAGTGATAGTGAATTGAACAAAGCGGCACTTTGAAAGGCGACTCCAACCGAGCGCCGGATTTTCTTCAAATCCGTTTGTGAGCATTGCGTTATGTCAGTGCCTTTGATGTAGATGCTGCCCGCCTTCGGACGCTCGAGGCCGAGGATTTGCCGCAATAATGTGCTCTTTCCTGAGCCACTGCCTCCCAGCAGAACCGTAATCTGGCCGGCCTCGATGTCGAGGTTCAAACCGTCGAGCACACGCCGTCCGTCGTATTCCACCACCAAATCGCGTACCGAAATCAGAGACATCAGGTTTTCCCTATGAAGTAAAAGATGGTAGTGAATATCGCATCGGCTACAACGACCAGGAAGGTCGACTTCACTACCGCCATGGTTGTCGAGTGACCCACCGACTCGGGTCCTCCACGCACACGAAGTCCCTCCAGGCATCCAACGTGGGCAATGATGGTGGCGAATGCCAGGCTTTTGACAAGGCCCGCGAGTACATCCCGCAATACGATCGAGCTCAGCACGTCACGAAAATAGAGCACGAGGCCAAGCCGCGTGCTAAAGAACATGAACAGCCCCCCGGCGAGAATGCCGAACAGGCCCGCGACGATACTGAGACACGGAACGGCCACCAGTGCAGCCAGATACTTTGGCGCGAGCACAAACTCCACAGGATCGAAAGCCATCACTTTGAGCGCGTCGATCTCTTCGGTAACCTTCATGGTGCCGATCTCGGCTGCGAAAGCAGAACCTGACCGCCCGCTGACTGCGATCGCAGTCAGTAGAGGACCCAGTTCGCGTGTGAAACCCACCGCGACCAGATCGATGACATAATGCAAGGCGCCGAAACGCCGGAGCTCAGATGCTCCTTGCATTGCCAGAATGAAGCCGCTACACATTGCTAGCAGTGCAACCATGGGCAGCGCGTCGACACCGATCTCAAGCATTTGGTGAACCGCCGCGTGCCAGCGATGCCGGTTTCCAATCAGGGGAAGAGCTCTGCGCATGCCCCGCAAGGTATCCCACAACTGAATATTCAGCCTTCCCACGTAGTCGAGTTGACCAAGAGTCTGTCTACCGGCAATTTCGAAAAAATTGGCCATCACTCTGCCTCATGGCGTGATTGGGCGCCGATCCTCATATTGAAGAGGTCCAGAATGCCCGTAGACTCGAACAGGCGAAACAACCGATCGTGTAAGCCCTGTAATCTCAGTTCGGTTCTATTGGCTCGCGCAATCCTCAATACTTCGATCAGAGTGGCGACACCCGAACTGTCCAGGTGGTTGACGGAGGATAAATCGATTCTCACAACCTTCGGGTGTGGAGAGCGTAAGAATGCGAGAAGCCGTTCGCGCAGCGCTGGGGATGAATCGATATCGATACGACCATGTAAGCAAAGGACGCCGTTGTCCCCGTCTGCAAAAACGATTTCCACTTTATCGACTTGCTTGCTGTCACCGAACACCGGGATCGATTCCTTTCCGAAACAATGTCATAAAAACCCCACGGCGGACCAAGGCTAACCATTCTGCGAAGTTGTGTTGGCAAGCGTATGGCCATTACTGGGCAGCGCTAATTGCAGGGTCGTCAAGTGCTTGCAGCGCAAGATGTGCCGATACTACAAACCATATCGGCAGTATCTGGGCAGCCCCGCCCGAATATGGGCATCTGAGGTCAGTTGGGTGGGAGTTGTGACCCTATCCGGTCAACGAGGGTCAACGACTGTCGTCGGGGCGATGGGACTTGAGTTGCGTCGGCGAGAACAGATCGCCGTTACAAGGTTGGGGGAGGAATGAAATTCCTGTTCTATTCTGCTAGCGGCGGCGCCGACGAGTACGCGATCGAGCGTGAAGGATCCCGCGTATCGACTTCAGCAGTTTAGCTCGGGCCCGAGCAGTCTGCGCTTTTACCGTGCCGATCGGAACTCCCAGAACCCGCGCTGTTTCGCAGACCGAGAGATGATCCACATACCGCAGGTGAAATGTTCTCCGCAAAATGGGTGATAATTTGGCTGCTGATTCGCTCAGGCGCGCATTCAGCCAAGACTCGTGGCACTCCTCCTCGGGATTGGGCCGGCGGTCCACCAAAATGTCGGATAGTGAATGTCCCTGCTCTTCGCCAATTCGTGAATCCAGGGACAAGTGAATTTGGCGTGGCCGTTTGCGCAATTGCATTCTTGCGCAATTAAGAACAATCGTGGTCAGCCATGTGGAAAATTGCGCCTCGCCTCTGAATTGCCCCAGATGTTTCAAGGCAGCCAACAATGCGTCCTGTACCGCATCTTCGGCATCATGTTGATTTCCCAAAACTCTACACGCGTATCGATGAAGAGACGGCAGACAGCGCGACAAAGCAGGAACCATCTGTGAAGGTGTAAGCATGCCCGAATCCGGGGCGCTCACTCGATCGCTCCCAACCGATTTCTCTAGATATCGCATGCTATGGTTGCACTACTCTGTTGGTGCTACCGCACGTGAGTCTCCATCGGCATACGAAGCGGATTTCGACCTCATCTACTTGCAGAAGCTGAACCAGGAAAGGGGACCGTCAGAACAGTATCGGAGCGTGTCGTTTTCAACATACTCGTCGCTTGCTGCTTTGCTTCGTCAATGTCATGTTTCAGAACATCATGCAGGGCACTCAGTACCTGATATTGCATCATTGCCGTCTGGTATCTCTGCTGTACAAGATATTCGGCCTGTTCGCGAGTAATTTGATTCGCTTGTTGAGCCTGCACGATTATTAAGAGATCTGCCGAGGCCTTGTCTGCCACCACGCTCATCGCGATTTCGTATGACTTGAGGATGTCCTGTGGACCCAAGGGCATTTCCGGCTTTGATGCCATCAAATCGGATAGAACGTTGCCCGACTGTATGCTCGTGCCTGCCAGAACGTTCTCGATCGAAGGTGCATCTACCTGGATCTTCTTTTTCTTCGGCTGGGCTGCGGCGGCGTGCCACAGGGTGCCGAGAATCACGATGCAAACGAGAATCTGTCGAGATTTCATCAATGCCCTCTTGTGAGCTGTTTTCAATCAACTTTGCTCTGGTAGTAACCGCGTCCGCCTGCTCGAATCCCCGACGGCGATTGCTGCATCACTTTGCCTATATTGGGAGCTCAACCTGCTCGGATCCAGACCATGACGATGGCTCCATCACTTTCGCTATATTGCGAGCTAAGTTGTGAGTCGCCCGCAAATTGCTGCCGAAAAAGCGCACCGTCCCCTCCACCGTACGCTCGAGCACTACCTTGCCTTCGCGAGTAACGAGTTGGCTCCGGACACAAACCTTTGTCGCTCCGCTGAACGTGGTCACGGCTCTTTGGGTTTCGCTGCCCACCGTATACTTCACGACGGTCGTTTTCAGAAACAGCAAATTTGGAGCATCGGTAGACGTGCGATCGCCTTCTCGGAAGATGTGTTTGAACTGGTGTGTCTTGTTCAATTCGTCCAGAAGGTCCTCGTACGTGGCAACTTGGAAAGAGTACGCGAGCTGGGTCTCGCCCGGATCAACCGTATCTACCTGTATGCTCCATTCCTTGTCAGAACCGCCACTGCCGGCCGGGGATTTCAGGGCTGCGGTTTGGCTACAAAGCAGGCCAGGCGATGCAATCGCGACTGCTACGATTGCTGCCAGACAAATGCATAGTTTTCGCTTACCTGTTTTCATTTGAGACCTCCGCAGTGCTGCGTTCCATTGACTGATCGCGCGCGACATTGGGAGACACGCCCCGCGTGGCGAGTTCATTCCTGACGAGTTCAGCTTCTCCTTTGTTCAATTGGAAAATCGCGCCGTGAACTCCGCCATTCGCATCAACATACTCCACGGTCAGCGTGTCATATTTCTTGTGAGCAAAAAGACTGATGACGCGGCCGCCTCCGAAGGGAGCAGCCATCTTGCCTACCTTCACCGGCACTCCCCCGACCTGCTTGCTCTCACCCCCCAGAAAAATACCCTGAATGGCGGGTACCTTTACCTCTGCGCTGGGTTTGGAAGCCTGCTGGAATTGCAATGTATTGTCTTTAATTGAAAGAATTCCATTGCAGTTGCTCTTCGTGTTTGGGAAGCCAAGAATGTGGGTAGCTCGTATGCTGAACGGAGTGCCTACGCTCATAGCGGGAGCGGTGCTCTGGGCCCACGCCCCAATGTTGCAGCCTGCCAGAAAGGCACAGAGACAGAGGAAAGCGTATGCTCCGAGGCAGCGTTTTTCGTATTTTTGTTCGATCAACAAATGTTCCATCCTTTCGTGCAGTCTCATTCGATCGAGGCCGAACTGTAACTCTTCAAGACATCGGTTTCGAAGCACCAGCTCGCAAGTAGCGCAACGCGATTTATTTCGACTGCTTAGGCTCGCTTGCCGGCTTTTGGCTTTCTATTGGCACCTGAAACGATCGACCCAACATGTCGTTGTAAGTGATTGTGGTCTTTCCTACGAGCACCAACAGCTCATGGCCTGCTGCGTACTTCGGGGGGATCTCGCCTTGTGGCGTTGAGTACCGCACCAAGTAAATGGTGTCACCCACTTTCACGGATACGTCATAGGTGACCGGATCCGCGACGTCCTCTCCTGCAGCCGGATGCGGCTTGACCTCAGTGATGCTGGCTACCTGCCACTTCGAGGCGGACTGGCAAAGCGCCGGAAGCGTCAGCAGACACAACGCGAATACAGGTATTAGCTTCCGCAACATTCAACCTCCAATTGCTCCTTCTTCACAGAATCAATCGCCACGAGCGATCAATTAGCCGACGGGAGCCGTCTTGGCTTCGATTCTTCAAACGCAATCCGGGTGCCAATCATCGGTGGGCAAGTTATGTCTCCGCGACTTTGCATTTCATGTCTTTGCGAGGTACCCGGTTTGAGCTAGGGATACGCAGGCTCAGGTTGCGCCCACATCCGGGCATACATGCCTGACGCCGGGCACACAGTGTCATCCAAGACGCGTGCACACTCAGAAATAGCGTGGTGATCGATCTTTTTCATCCCTGACCATTGGCACTGCACTTGCATCCGACCGATTCAGCGAGGCGGCAGCCATCGCGGCGAGACGGACTCCGCAGCCAACCAGTTCGGAGCGCCCGAGAGCGCAAAAAGACCCGCGCGGGACACTTTCCGTTGTTTTTTTGGCCGCTGGCTGCCGTCACGCCTGGTGTGTCGGATCTCTACACAGGAGGGCGAATATGAGGACCGCTGACATGCTTCCCGGCGAATCGAACGCGCAGATCATTTCGTCGATTATTAACCTAGTCTGCCCACAATGCGGGGGCAGAATGTCGGAATTTCAATGTGAAGGAAGATGCTGCAGAAACTGGCTGGCTGAATGGGAATGGGTGAATTTTGCGATGCGAAACCCCAAGTCTCGGCCCTCAAAGCACGCAGCCCGGTCGCGTCGCTGACTTGCGTCGCAATTACGTTCGCAACGCTCGTACGAAGGGAGTGAGCGATGGAGTTTGCTTCGGTCGGTTTGACTGATCGTGTTGCTTCCTCTGATGCAGTTCCGGATTTCACACGTAAGAAGGCTCTGATCCGCATGTGGAACATTCGAGATGAGTGCTGAGGAGGTCTTGAAGGCATTCCAGCGAGACGCTCCATATCTGTTCTTGGGCGGCGCTTTCACTGCTGTCGGCATCCTGTCGGCTGCTTTCGCTGGTCTTCGCCGCAAGCGTGACTCACTCCTTATCTACTTCGCGCTGTTCGCCATCTTGTACGGGCTTCGTCTTTGGATTTGGTCATCGCTCTTCGCAATGCTGGTAGAGGGCTCGATCTTCTATGAGCGCCTGCGCGGGGCGGTGAACTACGTCATTCTGGTTCCCGCATTTCTGTTCTTCATTTCCCTGGGGCTGGCCAGACGGTTTGAGCGGGCCGTTGGGTACACGATGGTTGGTTTCGGTTGCGTGCTGGCTGCCCTTACCTTGGTGCTTGGCGATTCTGCCCTCAACGAGCGAATTCATAGTATTGCCGTAATCGGTGCGTCGGTATTCTTTCTGGTTCGGTTCATGGCGCGCGGTCCCAGAAAAACTAGTGACCCTGAGGCTGCCGACTTTGCCCTGATCCGCTGGGGCTTGTTAGTCTTCGTGGCTTTCGTTGTTTGGCAAAACGTTACGGAGTTTTTCTCCATTTCCTCACCGTTGCTCGAGCCTTTTGGATTTGCGGCCTTTCTCAGTGCGCTGGGCTATGTTGCCGCGCGAAGTGCATTGCGAAGGGATCGCCAGTTAAAGGAAATCCGGAAGGAATTGGAAGTCGCCCGTCGCATCCAGCTCTCAATTCTGCCGCGACGATTTCCCAGTTCAACCGACTTTCGGGTAGCGGCCAGATATGTGCCCATGACCTCTGTGGCAGGCGATCTGTACGACTACGTAATGGTCAATGACCACCAGGTTGGATTGTTGGTCGCCGACGTCTCTGGGCACGGAGTTCCCGCCGCCCTCATCGCTTCCATGGTCAAGCTCGCTGCCGCTTCGCAACGAGTCGTCGCCGCCGATCCTTCCCAGTTCCTGGCCGGTATGAACTCGGCATTACTTGGTAACACGCAAAACCAGTTTGTCACCGCGGCATATGCCCACCTGAACTCAGAATCGGGAGAACTACGATATTCGGCAGCAGGGCACCCGCCCTTATTGCTAGTAAGGAATGGAGACGTGACACGAATTCAGGAGAATGGGTTGATGCTTGCCGCCTTCAATTTTGCATCGTACTCGACTGCCGTTTACAAACTCGAAGCGAGTGATCGAATCGTAATGTACACAGACGGGATATTGGAGGCTTCCAATTCCGAGGGGCATTTCTTCGGACTCGATGCACTGTGCAATCTGCTGGCACAGACCCAACAACTATCGCCTGCGCGGGCCGCAGATACGATCATCTCCTCGGTCCGACGATGGTCGGGAACGCAAGATGACGATCTTACCCTCCTCATCTGCGACTACATCCCCAAAAAAGACGAGCGCGTTGGATTCCGCTTTCGCCGCCACCGCTACCAGACTTCAATGGCGCTTGCGCCGCCCCCGCGTGAGCACTCTGCCTAAGTACGGGCAGGTGTTCTCGCTAAGCGAGTGGTCCCGGCACTTCGGGACACGGGAAGAACACCTAGATCTCGTGACGTATGCCGCGACTTCGCTTTGGCACGGCACGTGCATCGTTTCAGTGATCGGCTTTACTGCCCGTTGGTGGAGCAGGACCGAATGGGGGATTTTAATGCCGATAAGAGCCTTCCCTCATTTGTACAGGTGTGGACAGGATTGCAGTTAAGGAGGACACGGATGATAGCGCCTTACGGTCTGACGATTCTCGATAACTGCGTGTCGTGTCCGGTGAAGAAGATGCGCCCCTTCTGCAACCTGCCACTGCCTGCCGCTCAGCGACTTCATGGGATCAAATCGACGGCAGTGTATCCCAAACGAGCAATGCTGATCATGGAGGGGCAGCAACCCCGCGGAGTCTTTGTGCTGTGCACGGGAAAAGCCAAGCTTTCAGCCTCATCGCGCGATGGGAAAACCATCATCACCAAAATTGCCGAGGCCGGGGACGTTCTGGGCTTGAATGCCACGATCTCCAATGTGCCGTATGAAGTCACGGCCGAAATGATGGAACCGGGACAGGCCAATTTCATTCCCCGCGAGCCACTAATAATAATGATGAGGGACTTTCCGGAGGTGGCGCTACGCATAGCCGAGCAACTCAGCCGCAACTACTTCGCAGCCTACGATGAGATCCGCACGCTGGGACTGACGGCGTCGCCATCGGAAAAACTTGCCAAACTCTTGCTGCAATGGTCGATCGAGAGCCCCCAGGACAACGGTTCATCGCGAATCAAGCTGACTCTGACCCAGGGAGAGATCGCCGAGGTGATCGGGACCACGCGTGAAACTGTCGCGCGCTTGTTTGCGGATTTCAAGAGAAAACACTTGCTCCAGGTACGAGGCGCGACGCTCGTGATCCGCAGCCGGTTCGCGCTGGAGCAGATGGTGCAGTCCTAATTTGAGCTAATACATCCATAGCAGAAAAACGATCCCATGCCACAAGTGGAAGAAACGTTGAATCAGAAGGTGGAAGAGAAAAGTTTAGTGAAGAAATCCGTGGATGGGTACATTGGGATAATTACGTTTGATAATCCTTCGAAGCACAACGCTCTCGGAGAGGCGCTGATTGGTGAGTTGCTCGTCGCGCTTTCAGAGCTGACAAGCGCAGGAGCCCGAGCGATTGTGTTGCGCGCGTACCCGGGGGCAAAGGTGTGGTCCGCCGGGCACGACGTCCGGGAATTGCCGACCAATGGACGGGATCCGTTGACGTACGACGATCCGTTGCGAAGGGTGGTGCGCGTGATTAAGGAATCTCCGACGCCGATCATCGCCATGGTCGAGGGGAGCGTCTGGGGTGGGGCCTGCGAAGTTGTGATGAGCTGTGACATCGTGATCGCCGCCGAAGGCGCCACCTTGGCGATTACCCCTGCAAAGCTCGGTGTTCCCTACGATATCGAGGGCACCTTGAGCTTTATGCAGTCGGTAAGTTTAGCGGTCATCAAGGAGATGCTGTTTACGGCCCAGCCGATGGGGGCTGAACGCGCGCTGCGAATGGGACTCATCAATCAGGTTGTCCCTGCCGACTGCCTTGAGTCGGCGACCCGAGAATTAGCTGGATACATGATCCGAAATTCACCCCTGGTGATCTCATTGCTGAAAGAGCAGTTGCGAGTCCTGGGCGAAGCGCATCCGCTTAACCCCGAAGCATTTCAGCGGATTCAGTCCATACGCCGGCGAATTTATGACAGCGCCGATTACCAGGAAGGAATCCGCGCTTTTTTTGAGCGGCGTGCGCCGCAATTCGAAGGACATTGATAACCATGCCAGGAAACAAGAATTACCCAACTTTGACCGCAGAGGAAGCGGCAGCTCTGATCCCGAATGGAGCGATGGTCGCCGTGAGCGGCTTCACACCTGCCGGCGCTCCCAAGTCAGTGCCGCGGGCGCTCGCCGCACGAGCCCGGGAATTGCATCGGGCTGGCGCAGCGTTCCAGATAAAGCTGCTCAGCGGGGCTTCGACCGGCGCCGCTTGCGACGACGAACTCGCTGGCGCCGAGGCAGTAAGCTGGCGCGCTCCCTACATGACCTCCGCTCCCATGCGCCAGTTGGCCAACACCGGAAAGATCGAGTTCGTCGACATGCACCTATCGCATGTCGCACAGGTGGTCATGGAGGGCTTCCTCGGTCCGATCGACTTCGCAATCGTTGAAGCAACAGAGATCACGCCTGACGGAAAGGTGTATCTGACGACCGGCATCGGCAATACGCCGACCTTCCTTCAGTGCGCAGACAAGGTCATCATCGAGCTGAACGCCTACCATTCCCCTCGTCTGCGCGAGATTACCGATATCCTTATATTGCCCCCACCGCCGCGCCGCACCCCAACTCCAATTCACGATCCTCTGGATCGTCTCGGACGCGACCATGCCACGGTCGATCCGTCCAAAGTCATAGCCGTCGTTCGTACCAATGAGCCGGACGGCGGACGCGTGTTCGCCGCGGCGGATGAGTCCAGCCGACGAATCGCCGAACATGTTGCAGAATTCTTCCTGCGGGAAATTCGCGCAGGGAGGATTCCGTCCGAGTTCCTGCCCCTGCAGAGTGGCGTCGGCAATATCTGCAATGCCGTGCTGTCGGGACTCGCCTCGTGCAAGCATTTTCCGCCTTTCAAGGTCTATACCGAAGTATTGCAGGATGCCATGCTCGATTTGATCGCCTCCGGAAAATCACTGGGAGCGAGCGCCACGGCATTAACCTTAAGCGATCAAAAGCTGAAGTTCCTTTACCAGAACTTCAGCGAATTCGCAGACCGGATTCTGCTCCGGCCGCAGGAAATCTCCAACAACCCCGGAATCGCGCGGCAACTTGGCGTCATCGCCACCAACACCGCGATTGAAGTCGATCTGTACGGGCATGTGAATTCGACCCATATCATGGGCACCCAGATCGTCAATGGATTGGGCGGGAGCGGCGACTTTGAGCGGAACGCCTACCTCTCCCTATTCATGTGCCCATCAACCGCCAAAAGCGGCCGAATCTCGACCATCGTGCCGATGTGCTCGCACATTGACCACAGCGAACATTCGGTGCAGGTAGTCGTCACCGAGCAGGGTCTGGCCGATCTTCGCGGGCTTGCCCCCCTGGCACGAGCGCGGCGGATCATCGAAAACTGCGCGCACCCCGCGTATCGGGATGCCTTACATCGGTATTTGGAAAACGCGCCGATGGGCCATATCGGTCATGATTTGCGCCGTTGTTTCGACTTGCACCTGAATTATCTCGAGCACGGAGCGATGCTGCCTGAATTGGATCTCACCAACTTCCAGCCCTAGAGCAGCGTAGTAAGTGAGAGCCGACGGTGGCAAATGGATAAAGAGGTCTAAGGAGGATGAGTATGCCAGTCCCAAGGATTATGCGAGCAGCGGTCGTTGAGAAATTCTGTGAGCCGCTGGTGATGCGAGACCTTCCGGTGCCGACACCTGGGCCGGGGCAGGTCTTGCTGGAAATCATGGCGAGCGGAGTTTGCCACACTGACCTGCACGCGGCCGACGGCGATTGGCCGGTGAGGCCAAATCTTCCGTTCGCCCCCGGACATGAGGGAGCCGGTATCGTTGTCGCGCTCGGGCCGGGCGTTACACACTTAAGGGAAGGCGACCGGGTCGGTATTGCCTGGTTGCATAGCGCCTGTGGTCATTGTGACTTTTGCCTTTCAGGCTGGGAGACTCTGTGTTTGGAGCAGAAAAACTCCGGCTATTCGGTGAACGGCAGCTTTGCTCAGTATGCATTGGCTCAGGCCAACTATGTCGGGCGAATCCCACAAGGCCTGTCCTTTGTGGATGCGGCGCCGATTCTCTGTGCCGGAGTCACGACCTACAAGGGGCTGAAAGAAACCAATACGCGGCCGGGCGAGTGGGTGGTCATCTCAGGCGCGGGTGGCGGCTTGGGCCACGTTGCGATTCAGTATGCCAAGGCGATGGGTTTGCATGTGGCTGCCGTGGACCTGGGGCTGGAAAAAGCGGCATTGGCACGCAGCCTCGGAGCCGAAATAGCAATCGATGCCACGACACAAGATCCGCCGACCGAGATTCAGAAACAAATTGGCGGGGCGCAGGGAGTTCTGGTCACGGCCGTGTCGACGAAAGCTTTCAAGCAGGCGATCGGCATGCTCCGGCGCGGCGGCACCTGTGTACTCAACGGCCTGCCTCCTGGAGAGTTCCCGGTTTCGATTTTCGATCTAGTGCTGAACCGCTATACCATCCGCGGCTCGATTGTGGGCACGCGGCTCGATTTGGAAGAGGCTTTGAACTTTGCTGCCGAAGGCAAGGTGAAGGCAATCATCGAGACGCAGCCTCTCGAATCGATCAACGATGTTTTCCATCGTCTCAAGACTGGGAAGGTCAATGGCAGAGTCGTGCTCACAATGGGGGCGCACGCTTCTCAAGAGGCATTCAGGCAATCAGCATGAGACTGCTGCAGAGCGAATGGCGCACCCCACCTGAGATTGCTCGTACGTGATCGTGAGCCATATGCGCGTTCTCCTCTCGAGTGGGAAGCCCGCGCGGGTCGACTCATTGGGGACAATCAATCACTCCCGATTCCCCTGACACGCAAGACCACCGGTTGCAGCGATTGCGAGAAAATCGACATTGCACACGCCTCGCCAACGATTCTGAATGGATCTTTCGAACTTCGAGGCTCCACTAATACCGGCACGACGAAACATCGAAAACTGCGCGCACTCCACATACCAAGATGCCCTATACCGGTATTTGGAAAACGCTCCGATGGGCCATATCGACCGTGATTTGCACCGTTGTTTCGACTTGCACGTGAAATTAAATTTGGCGCGAGTTGCAGCACTACGGACCGCTTTTATGCGCTTCGCGTCCAACTCGTTGGTCGCGTGCACGCGGAGGATCACCAAGTCCGAACCGGAGCGAGTGGATTTTCTCACCCGCAGTCCAGAAATCGGCGGTGTTGCTTTTCGTGGACCGAGATGCGCTGTTATTTTCCCGAGTGTGCAGGAGAGTAAAAGTCAGAAAAGGCCCTGTCTCATCGGGTTGGGGATCCGATCGACAGGGCCAAGTGCCAGGTAGGCTGTCACATCACAGGTCATAGCCGCGAAAGAAATCACTTGTCTTCGACTGCGGCTTGCAACTGTTGCGTCGAAGCTTCTCCGCCACCCGCTAATTCAACTTCGTGCGAGGATGGTTCGGCCCGTTGCCAGAGCAGCCGCGAATCCGATGCACCATTTGGATAGGTCTGGGTGGACGCCTGTCCGGCCGGCTCGAGGACGATATCGACGCGGCGGTTGTACGCCATCCACGTGGCTTTGTTGTTGTGTGTCATCCAGGCATCGGGCTTCTGCTGCGCGTCGGTCTGCAGTCTCGTCACGTCGCCGCGGCTGAGTTCATTCTGCTGACCTTCAGCACGGATCTGGATCTTGTCTTCCGGAATGCCTTGCGATACCAGATAGTCTTTCACCAGTTCCGCGCGGCGCTCGCTGAGCTGCAGGTTGTAGCTCTCGGGTCCGCGCACATCGGCATGCCCGACCACGAGGAGAGTCAAATTATCATCGGTATACTGCTCGTGCGTCTTGAACTGAGTCGCTGCGTCATTGAGCACGGCTTTCTGGCTGCTAAGCAGACCGACCTGCGGCGCTCCCGTCTGCGGGTAATTGCTGGGATAAAACACGCTGGCGAGCGTCACCGGCGGCGCGGGATCGATCGAACCGACCATGTGAAGGGCGATGGTTTTTGTATCCGTGCCGCCGCACACGTTCGTGGCCGATAGCGTGTAATTCTGGACTTCATCCACTGGTCCGGTCCCAATCTGAGTGGGTTCCAGCGTGATAGTCGCATTCCCATTCGTACCTTCATCCCCGAGCGACGTTATGGAAACTTTGTCCGCATTTGACACCGACCAGTTGAGTATGACCGGATCATCTTGTACGACCTTGTTTCCGATCTTGTGATACTGAACATCTTGCTCACTCGCGGTCAGGGTTGCGGCCGGCTGCGTGTCGACGTCGACCGTCGCTGTTTGTGTGACCTCGCCACCCGGACCTTTCGCCACCAACTGAAATTTTGTCGTTTTCAGGGGTGTGACGGAACGGTCTCCACTCGCGGTCACATTGTCCAACTCCGTGATGCTGACGTCGACAGCATCCGTCGAATTCCAGTTGAGCTCGGTTGACTGTCCACAATTGAGAGAGGTCGATTGTGCGCTCAGCGTCGCAGTCACGGGAGCGATCGGCACCTCCGCACTCGCGATTCCGGCTTGGAATCGCGGCTGGGAGCCCATGGTCTCCCCTTGGCGCCATGATTTCGTCTTCATCTTGCCATCGTGATCGAGGTAGACAGTGACTTGCTCGCCGGCTTGTACGGTCACTGGGCCGGACCAGATCGACTTTCCTTCGCGTGTGACGGTCACCAGGTAGGTGCCGGGATGGACCAACAAGCGCTGATGCCAGATCCAGTTCCAGTCGAACTCATCCACATGTCCGACAAAATAGTCCGGGGTTGTGCCGTTGAGGAGGACAGCTGCCCTTGGATCTCCCTTGAACTCGATATCGCCGAAGGGCCCGGAAACCGTTTCGCCGGTTTTCTGCAAATCCAGCTTGAGATCGGTGGTCTTGCCCGACTCGATCTCGACCGATTGTGTAGCTGGCAGGTATCCATAGTTGTGAACACTCACTTCGTGAGTACCAGGCGCCAGCTTGATGGTTTGACTGCCATCACGGATCGCCGAACCATCCACAAAGACGTATGCTTGTTTGGGGCTGACATGAATCTTCAGTTTGCCCGTTTTTCCGCCATCACTTGCCGCGGATAGGTTTGCCAACGATAGGGTTACAAAAGCCGCCAACAGAAAAACACTGGAACGAGTAGTCGACATCTCTTCCGGATTCTCCTTTGCAATTTCATCGATGCGGGCTGCCGTCCAGGGTCGGCCCTCACGGCGATCGCATCCTTGTCCCGCAGATGATGAAAGCAATCGAAACTCCAAAAAACGCGAACCGCTAATTGCCGGATTTTGCGGAGCTTGGACAAAAAAGATCAAGAAGTGCATGGGCCACTGCCCGAATTTGGGCGGGCAGAAACCGGGCAGTGAACGGGCTCAGCAAGAGTTATCTGCGTACGACTCTAACGTTGCGGTTTGGCCGTAATCGTTACGAGGCTATAGTGCTCAATCCGGCCGAGAGTAAATTCGCAGACAGTGCCGCGCAGGAAAAGCCCGGTCAACTGAGGCTGGGAGGTATCCGGCGACAGGACCTTGATCTCCCAGCCGCTCAGATCATGGGCAAAACCGTTCAACTCCAGCCGGACCTGGACATTGGTTGCCGCATGCTGGTGATCGTAATTGAGCAGGTGAAGGATCAAAGTCCGGCCGTCGGGTTTTCGAGTCAATTGGCCCAGCACGTAACCCCGTGGCTCCAGGGTGAGTCGAGGCCCTCCGGCGGCGGCTTGGGCACGGTCGGCAATGTCCCTCCCAGCTTTTGCGTCGCGGATGACGACGCCTCCGCCCGCGGTGAACGCATCCAACCGCGCGTTTTGCTCGGCGTTGAGCTTGGGCAGACCGGCCGGCAACACCAGCACCTTGAACCGTTCCAGGGGAATTCCCTTGTCGAGGTGCGCCAGCACTTTAGTCTCGAACAAGACGCTTTGCTTGAGGAATTCCTCGGCCAGGGGGCTGTGCGGCTCGACAGAAATCAGCGCGATCCGCGCTGCCGGCTCAGCCTGGTGATACAGTTCGTGATGGTCGGCCAGGAATCGATTATATTGAGCGATCGCCGTCCAGGCCTGCTGGGCGTCCGGTTCGCCCTTAATCAAAGCGGCGAGGAATCGGCCCTCGATATTGCGCGACGTGGCGGCGCCGAAGGTGTAGGCCTCGGCAATCGCTAGTTTCTGCTCGGCTGGGCCCGGGATGCAGCGCTCGCGCGGACCGCAGTGGTAGAGATCGTTCTCATATTGCAGCGGCTGCCAAGGCTGCTTCTCGCCGCTCAGGAATTTGATCTTGCGCGCGTTGCCCACCTGCCAACGACCGTTCCACACCCCCGGAGTATCCTTGCCGTCCTCCTCCCAGATCACCTCGTTGATGTCGTTCATTGCAAAACGATCGGGGGCGATATGGATATTGGCTTCCACCATGACCTTGGGACGCCCGGTCTCCCGCGCCTTACGCTCGGCCATGTGCTGAGTGTCATCGAGCAACTGGGCCAGGCCGCTGTCATACCCGATCATGTTGTCCCAGACGATCGCATCCGCTCCTGCATCGACCGCCAGTTCGGCCTTCTTCAACAGATACGCACGCCATCCGGGCTTGCGAGCATCGGCCAACCGGCGGTCCCAGGAGATTTGTAGATCGGTTTTGGTCGGGCCTGCGTAGAACATGGGAACACCATGCATCCACAAGCCATATTCCTTCGTTTCCGGGTCCTGGCGGTAGACGCTGGTGCGGAACATGTTCGAAGCCGACAGGTAGGCCGAGACGTGGATGCCGTTTTCATGGCACCGGGCGATGACCTTTTTCAGATTCTCCCGGTTCTCGTTCTCGTCCAGACTCGACCAGCCGCTGCTCCACGTGACCCAGATCCAGCTGAACTCGGCCTGCTTAAGCAAGCCGAGCATTTGCTCAAAGTCGCGATCATAGATATGGGTTAGCACGTCTTTTTCTTGGGCGCTGAATTTTTTCCCCCACCAGGTCCGCTCGGCCTTCCAGCTCTCAATCCTTCCGCCATCCAGCCGGACGAAACGAAAATTCCCCTGCTCGGCCCAAGTTGGCACGTTCTCTGGCTTGGCGCGATATAGTTTCGGCGCCGGCTCAAAGCACTGAGCGGTGCAGATTAGCAGCGTCGCGGCCAGCAAACTGACCAGTAAGACAATTTTCCAGGTTGGGACGTGCTGCATATTTGTCTAGAACGACCAGCACGACCAACTGGCCATGTTTGTTAGAGTCGGCAAGCGGCACCTATGTCTATAAATTTTTAGGATTAGCCGCAGTTCACAGAAGAGATCACACCTGACGAAATGCCATCCGCGGATCACCACAGAGCTGGGCCTCGAATGCTCATTCCGCAGAATCATTGTCTGTTGCGCGCACTGGCCTCTCCGGCGCTGTTGCACTACGCCGGCACAAATCCGGACGAGAATTGCTAAACGAGTGCCCGCATGTGGTCATCTCTCAACGGGCCGTTCGACATTGCGAAGCAGAACCCGCAGCGAAGCTCGTATGAGCTGAGACTGTTTAAGCCCGGTAAGCTCGGTAAGTCGTTCCAATATCTTGCGGTCGGCATCGGTCAATCGGATTGTGGTCTTCTCCAAGCTGTTTGGATGCCGCATGACAAAAGTGGTGAAGCAATACAAATGCCAAATTGTGTGGCGAGTGTATGGCGCGTGCCGGAAATTGGGACAGATTTAGGCTATGGTAACTGAGAAACACGGCGGGCGGCCGACGGAAGATCATACGCGTATGGAGAGCCGACGACCATTCAACATCCGACAATTTAGGAGTAACTGGAACGCGTATGTTTTGCAGATCGTGCGCATCGGGCAACTACCGCACCTTCAATGGCGAAGTCGCCGTTCATTTTCCCGGACTCGCGGGTCTGAAAAAACCTATCGTGTGGGTTTTTCCGAAGCTTCTGACCTGCTTGGATTGTGGTTTCACGGAATTTGTAATCCCGAATCCGGAATTACGACGGATACACGAGAACGCCACCGACTGAGGGTTAAGGCTTTCCACGATTGTGACTAGCAGCTTCTGTTCCATTTACGCTTGGATCTCGGAGACGTTCTTGCGGAGGGATGTAGTCTGATGTCAGAGGTTGTCCGAAGACGTTTCTATTGGCCGATTGCGTTCGTGTGCGTATTCTCCAGCCTCGCATCCTTGACTTCAATCGCACAGCAGAGTTTCACCTCCGGTCCTGAGACGGCGCTCCCGGATGCCCCCGAACCTGCACAGATTCCAGGTTCCGCACCTACCGACTCACACCTGGCGGCAGCCGCAAACATTACCGGCACGATCTTGGACAGCAACCATGAGGTGCTCCCGGGGGCGCAAGTGATCGCAGCGGGGCAATCGACGTCTGCTATTCGGAGTATGGAAGCCGGCAGCAACGGCCAGTTCGAGTTTATAGGATTACCTCCTGGTATTTACCGGCTCAAGGTCACTGCACCGGGAATGAACAATTTCACTTCCTCGGAGATTCCCCTCAATGGAGGCGAGACCCGACTGGTATCGGTGACGTTATCGGTTTTCGGTGGGGCAACCAATGTAACCGTGAGTGAGGACACGGACGAAATCGCTGAGCAGCAGGTCCGGATCGCGGTCCGGCAACGGATCGGCGGCGTGCTCCCAAATTTCTATAGTTCTTATGACTGGAACGCGCCGCCGATGGGAGCAAAACAGAAACTCAAATTGAGCTTTCGTTCTATCATCGATCCGGTTTCGTTCTTGACGATCGCGGGAACGGCAGGAGTGCAGCAATATCGAAACACGTTCTCGGGATACGGTGGCGGAATCGAGGGATATGGAAAGCGCTATGGAGCCAATTTGGCGGACAACGTAACGGGTGTCTTGCTGAGCCGAGGCATTTACCCTTCCCTCTTCCATCAAGATCCGCGGTATTTCTACAAGGGGACGGGAAGTATCCACTCGCGCCTCCTCTATGCGATCTCTGCCGCTGTGATTGCACGAGGTGACGACGGACGCTGGAAGCCAAATTACTCGCACGTGCTCGGCAATTTCTCAGCTGCTGGCATTTCCAACCTTTATTATCCAGCTTCCGATCGCGGAGCTTCGCTGGTCTTGTTGAATGGTTTGGCGGCTACGGCTTCCACCGCTTTCTCGAATGTACTTCGTGAATTCGTTTTCAAAAGAGCCACTTTCCACGTTTCCAAAGAGAAAAACGAAAAGCCCTAAGAACTTGCCGGCGTGCGACGTAACGAAAAAGGTTGGGGGATTTTGCGATTGACGATAATCAAGGTCTGGCTGATCCGGCACTCACCCAATTCGTGTTGGAAGTCAGGGACGCAACTATTCCGCCTATTGAGCGCAGACACCTGCCGAGCAAGGGCTGGAGGCAAGTAACGACTCAGGAATGCCTCTCACTGCTCGAATCAACTCTCACTCTGCGTCGAAAGAAGTCAAACTAAAGACATTCACATTTCCTCAACTTCGCAGCCAGCCTTGGAAAGATGGCATGGAATGGTCTGAACGTAGCAGTCAGCACTACGATTAGTCTTTTGATCGAGGAGCCACCAAAGGTTCATCGAGTCAGCGGTTCTCCTCGGAGACGATGTCAAACGTCCCAAACGGTGCAAGCTTAGCCTTCGGGAGGAACTTTTTCATTGCTGCCGCGCCTTCTTCGTGCCGGGAGTGGATGACCACTATCCCTTGGAACCCATGCTCTGCCATATACCGGGCGTTTTGCTTCCCAGTCCCTTTGAAGATGCTGTTGTCGGCGTGCATCCAATGCAGGTCATGGTCGAGAAAAGCGACCTTGAACTCCTGCTGGCTTAGGGGTTGGAATGCGGCTTCTGCATTCTTGGTGAAGACCGCGTTGGGTAGGCGCTGCCGGAACCACGAGATGCGATCCTCGGTGTCCTCGACGACGAGAACAGGCCAGTCAGCACGTATGTGAAATTGCTCGGCCATCTGCTATTTCTGCTTAAACCACGTCCGACCATCGTGGAAGGCACCTATCAGGCAAAGTACGTTACCTCAGTCACCGACTGATGCAGGAGACGATCACCTATCTCAAAAAGTCTTACAGGGGGCTGGCTCAAGAGATGTCGATCCCAGAGATGGTGCTTCTGGATGCGGTTCAGGGGAAACTCGGTCTGACGCGAGGACAGTGGCTCAAGCTCGGTCAATTGTTGGGACTGGCAACAACGTTTGATCTCCGGCCGAGCGAGCGAATCGGTACGCCTTGCTGGGAGGTTTGCTACGCCCCCATCCCCTCCAAAAGCGATGACAAATGATCAACTTCTCGATGGTCTGACCCGACCACGGAATTCAGCGAAGCAGGGCTCAACGGTTTACGAATCGCTACCTCATTTGTTTGTCGATGGAACCGATAACCTTAGACCGCCATACTGCACGTATTGCGGCACTTCTGACCCCGAACAATGGGGCAAGAAGTGCGACAACCACTTCGCCGTCGAGCAGATCGGCTACGCTTCACCAGATTGGCTGAGCTATCTCGCTCCTCTTCAATCCGGTGAATTTCCACATCATGGCGAACCCGGATATGAAAATCATCACGATCATGTATACGGCAAGCGGTATCGCTGGGATCAGCGCCAGAAAGAGTGGGTTGCTCGTTAGTCGATACGCTGGCTTGGGGTGTTTGCCTTCATGCCGCTTCTCGTCGCCAGATAATGTTGAGGACCGGGCAGCACGATAAGTGGGAGTCGCCGGATTCTGAGTCTGCCCAGTGGTTAATTCACAGCAGGGGTTTCTCCGGCGCTCAGCGAGAAGTGCTGCACAATCTTCCACTCCCCGCCAATCTTCTCCATCACGATCACGTATTGTCCCCGATGGATGACGGAGCCAACGCGCCTTCGCGTTCGCCCCGTCTCATAGGCGAGCGTCCCAGAACTCTTTTCTGCGATTGGCTCGATTGCTTCCAGCGTGCTCCCTTGGTCTAGTCCCGCCTTGACCCACTTCCGAATCTCATCCCGTCCTTTGAATGTGCCGCCATCACTCACCAGCGTAGCGTCCTCGGCGTACAGTGCGACAACTGCATCTATGTCCTTCGCGTTGTACGCTCTGAGGAATTCCTGCCTCAGATGCACCCCCGGTTCGGGGCTAGACAACGCCGTCGCCCCCGGCTGCTGTGCCCACGGGTTCAAGCTCAATACCAGCAATAGCGTTCCTACGAGGTTCTTCATCTGTTCCTCTCCAATGCGGCTCGAATCCGAGCGGGGATCACAATCGCCCGCTTATCAACCATTGCTAAAGCGAATATTCGGGTAAGCCCACGAGAGAAGGTGCCGCCTCGTTTTGCTCACGAGCGTCAGATTTCTTCGGAAGAACGTCGATGATGAGCAAGGTGATGTCATCCTGCTGAGTTGCGGATGCAGGCTGCCATTGCCGCAGTTCGGAAAGCAATCGGTCACATAACTCAGAAGAAGGACTCAACTGATTCTCGCGCACGACTTCTTCCAACCTGCGCTCGCCGAACGACTCGCCTTTGATGTTCTCCGGCTCGATCAATCCGTCTGTGTAGAGAAGGAAGCGATCACCTGTGGCGATTGGAATCTCACAAACCGGATAGTCGCACCCCGGCACCACCCCAAAGATAAGCCCGTTGCTCTCTATTCTCTCCAGCTTGCCTTGGCTCCAGCGCAGCAGCGGCGGATGTCCGGCAGCCGAATACAGCGCCTTGCGGCTCTCAGTGTCGAGCCACAAGTATGCTGCGGAGACGAACTGGCCGTGCAGTTGTCCAGAAAGGACTCGCTCCAGCCCGCGCAGCACCGAGGCTGGGTCGTCTGCACGGGATACCACCGATTGCATCGCAACCTTAATCATAGAGGCAATGAGGGCTGCTGGAACACCATGTCCAGAAACATCAGCGACCAAGAAACCAGCCCGGTGAGGATCGATGCCGATGAACCAGTAGAAATCTCCTGCTACGGCGGTCATCGGACAATAAGCCGCGCTGATCCGCATACGGCTGAATTCGGGAACGCCACTGGGCAGAATCGAAGCCTGTATCTGCCTCGCCATCTCCAACTCCGTCTCGATGGAAAGCAGACGACGCTCGTTCGTAAACAGTATTTCCAAAGCCACGTAGCCTAACGAAAACAGAAGGGCAGCAAAGCCGAACGAGTCCACCAATGGCAGAACGTGGTAGTGCAACACGCTCGATAAATTGGTGTACAAGACCTCTATCGCAAAGATTAGAGTGGCGGCGGTGAGAATGCGGTGATTGCTTATAACGAGGAACTTGGAAAAACGTGGAACCCCCACGACGATGAATAAGACGAGCATCGAAAAGACTGCAAGCAGGTTGTTGGAGAACATCCATTGGTCGTTTGGGCCACCAAGAACGAACGTGCCAATACCGACGAGAGCAATCGCCAGCCCAGCGAAGATTTCCAGCAGGACGAGGAACCTGAGTTTTCCGACGCTTAGCTCTCGCCACGCGAACAAGGCAGAAACGAGGAGCAGGTACATGACCGCCACACTCACGTAGGGTGCGGCAGATTTGATGGCGTGCGGCAGAACGGCAAGTGCTACGAGCGGCTGGAGCAGTTTCTGGACGCCGTACATCCCGCTAAAGATTCCCAACCATACGAGAATGCGAACGCCCCTGTGCCAACCGATCGCTGCAATCGTGCAGGCGCTCGCTCCAATGAACAAGAAAATCGTTCCAAGGACAATATCCACTATCTCGCCACGGAGCGTTTGCAGGGCGACCTCTGCCGTGTTCACCGCATTCATCAAAAGGCTCCGCTTTGTTTCTCTGGTCTTGTTTGTCCGTATACACCGAATTGTCTTACTGCACGTCGTAGTGCGGCAGCCTTTGGCGTCACCACCTTTGGTGATCGGTATCACAGAACCATGCTCTGGGGGAGAACAGCTAAATCAACTTGCGCTTGTAGCGCATCGTGATCGCGTGCGCCTGTTTGTTAGCACATCAACCTTCGGGAAGTCGCGCGTTGGGCGTGGTCAACGTGTTCGGTTACGAAATGCAAGGAGCGCTTTGTACAGTCGAGACGTGAACCGTGTGGCCACGGTGATTCAATGTCGCAGTAAGCTGGACGCGATGAATTCTTCGCCGGCCTGCATCATGTGCTTCCACATTTCGTACGCGCGACCATCTTCATTGAGAAATACGCGAGCTTGTTCCGGGCTCACACAGGCGCCATATTCGTTGGCCAGTCGTAATACATACGAAATTGTGATTTCGGCCATTACTCGTTCTCGCTTCTTTTTTTCAGCCATGGCTTCCTCCCCCGCCGTCCAAGCGTCTTTCCGACGCCAGTGCGGCTTTTCGGGTCCTACCTCGGGTGCGCATCCAGCTGGATGATCCCGCGCTGTAGGGCAATCGTGACGGCATGCGCCCGATCGTTGGCGCTCAACTTCGAAAGTATGTTGGAGACATGGTTCTTGACGGTGGTTTCCCCGATCGCCAGCTTGTCAGCGATTTGCTTATTGGCGTTGCCTGCGCCAATCAGATGAAGCACGTCGATTTCGCGTGAACTCAGCTGATCGTCTGCCGCATGGTCGGCCAACTCGACCGCAAGTTCTGGCGGTATTCGCTTGTGCCCGGCGTGCACGGAGCGGATGGCCTCCAGCATCTCTTTGCGCACATTTCCTTTCAGCAGGTAACCTCGCGCACCCGCCTTGATTGCCCGCAGCACTTGCACATCGCCGGCATACGTCGACAACACTAGAATCTTGGCGTCGGGAAATTCGCTTCTGATCCGGCTAATGGCTTCGGTGCCGTTCACATTCGGCATTTGGAGATCCATGAGGGTCACGTCCGGGCGATGCGCGCGAAACCGTGCGACAGCTTCCTCTCCATCACACGCCTCTGCAATCAGTTCCATATCCGGCTGAGTCCGGATGAGCGTCGCGATGCCTTCGCGCAACAGAGGATGATCATCCACGGTCATGATCCGAATTGAACCAGGGCCTATGCTCATAAAACCTTCCTTGCCGCCTTTGCGGAATACCGGGTACGCCATGCGGTGACTCTGCTGGTGCATGGCTCATCCTTTGAGCTTTTCTAGTTCTGGTAACGCGCTTTGGCGATGCCGAGCCGTCGAATTTTGTTCTGCAGTGTCGTACGCTTCAACCCCAACCGTTCGGCGGCGCCCCCTTTACCAGCGATGCGTCCCGATGCAGCTCTCAAGGCCTCAATGATCACGCTGCATTCGGCATGCCGAAAGCTAGAGGTCGACTCCACCGCAACGATTGTGTCGGAGTCTATGTGGAGGGCCGCAATCGGCACCTCGAGCTCTTCACCGCGCGTGACGATCACAGCGCGCTCGATGAAATTGGCTAGTTCCCGTACGTTGCCGTCCCAGGGGCAGCGAGTCAGGATCTCCATGGTGCATGTCGCTATCGACTTGATCTGCTTTCGCATTCGTTGGCACAGCTTCGTTACGAAATAGTTCACCAGCAGCGGAATGTCTTCGCGGCGCTCCCGCAGCGGCGGGATCTCGATGGGGAAAACGTTGAACCGATAGAAAAGATCCTCGCGGAACTTGTCCTCCTGAATCATGGCTCGCAGATCGCGATGCGTCGCAGCAACCATGCGCACGTTGACCTGGATCGTCCGGGTGCTTCCCAGGCGTTCGAACTCCTGTTCCTGGACGGCGCGCAACAGTTTCGGCTGCAACTCGAGGCTGATGTCGCCGATCTCATCCAGAAAGAGCGAGCCTCCATTGGCCAGTTCGAATCGGCCTTTTCTCTGGATCAGAGCTCCAGTGAATGCCCCCTTCTCATGGCCGAACATTTCGCTTTCCAGCAGTCCCGAAGGAATTGCGGCGCAGTTCATGCGCACATAAGGTCGTTCGCGTCGCGGGCTGAGGTTGTGAATCGCGCGGGCGATCAGCTCTTTTCCGGTCCCTGTTTCCCCGTGAAGCAGGACCGTGGAATCGGTGGGTGCAACGATCGCTACTTGTTCGAGCACCCTCTGAATGGCTGAGCTTTTGCCGATGATGCCTTCGAAGTCATGCTCGGAGCGAAAGTCTGGTTCGAAATAGAATTGGCCGCCTTCGAGCCGGCTGATGTCGAAAAAGCGTGCTCCGGCGAACTCTGCGGGATCTGTGATAGCAGCGGTCGCGGCCATGATGTCCCCCCCCTCGTACTTTATTCGGATGACATTGTGTATCTCAGAACCGTCTTCCCGGACAACCCCACATCGGGTCACAAAATACGCTCTCTCGGGGGGTCAGAAAACAGCTGAACGGAGCAGTAAACAACCGCCCAAAAGAGGAGTCTTTTATTAGCTATTTCCGGTGGGCGGATCGATTCGCTTCCATCCGTAGATTCGATGGTCGACGGACCAGAAGCCCGGCCCTAACAAGGCCAGTGCCGCAGCGATTGCTCCCATGAAGACATGCGTCGAAAGAGCCCCTCGGTCCCATGGGATTCTCGATAGTTCAAGGACAACCACGAGCGGTCCAGCAACAGGTGTCCAGAGACCAGCGAGTAGCAGCAGAGCGAGGGCAATCGCGAGCACGCATAGCGCGGACAGCTCGAACGAAGGACTGCCGTTCAGCTTCGCAACCGCGCGCTCAATCAAGGCAATTCCAACTACTGACCGCAACAGCAGAAGGCCGGCGCCGGGCCACCCCCGGGCGAACGTGGAGAATAGGCGTCTCAAGACGATCTTTCCCGAGTTTAGGCGAGTGGAAACGCTTGTCGAAACCCCAACGCGGGTAGAGTGTTTTTACTCTTTTGGGTATTGTGCGGAATTGGGTCGCCGGACGGCGTCTACGTCTCGATAATGCCGCGCTTCACGCCAATCATGGCGGCCTGGGTCCGGTCGCGGGCCCCGAGCTTGGAAAGGATGTTCTTGACCCGCCACTTCACGGTGTCCTCGGCAATGGAGAGCTGGTCAGCGATCTCGTTATTGGCATCGCCGGCTCCTAGCCGCTTCGGTCGCTACCTGCCCCGACGTTCTGCGGGACTCTGACATGCTCGCTCACTACGGTGTGTCGCTCTATATGTCAGGCGATCGCCTGGATTCTCGTGACTAAGCATTTCGCCGCATTCATCATTGAGGGAATCGGCGACGAGCAGTATGGGTGGGGATTAAGTTAGAGGGTTCATCGTGGTCAGGAAGGTTGCGTTCTCCGAGGCTACGCCGCCGGTGGAACTTGCTAGGGCTACCGCAATCGCTCTATCCCGGACCCGGAGCAGTCGACTAGAGGCGGAGCCACCAAGACGCTGGGCGTAGAGATGGAAATCATTCCCGAAGAAGCTGACATGAGCACTAACCGGAAGTGCCCATATCTGGTCATGCTGCCAACGCAGGTGACACAAATTGGGCACAGCCGATAAGGATTCCTACGGGCCGTTCTCAACGTAAACAGCAGCTACGAATCGATAGCTCGCTAGGTCTATGCGGCTAGCGCTGCTTAGTCTTCTCCAGCCGTACGTGTACCCCGCTTTTTGGAACTGTGCTTGCTCGGCCAAAGTTCGGGAGCAGAAGTCTTTTTATTGGGGTCCAGCGAACTTCCTGCGACTGTGGTCACGAGATTAGGTGAAGCAAGAGCCAAGAACAGACATCGAGAGGTGAGACTTTCTCGATGACCACTGCTCGCTGAGACTAGCGCCCTTTTTGGAGGAGACGGGCCATTCATAAATCTCATTCATTCTGTCTCGTTCTTGTGCGCTGTCTGTCTTCACAGGGGTCGGAAGATGCCGGGGAGCAAAACTCCCCGGCTGAATCCCCTTGAGCGCAGTTGAGGGGCATAGTCAGGCAATTCAATGCTCGACATACAAGAGGAAGAAGGCCATGAAATCAACAACGATTCTGGGGTTGGTTATCACAATTGCGTTAGGGCTTTACATCTTGGTCCCAGGGCTGGCTTGGCAAGCCAACACCCAAGGCACGCGTGCGCAGCAGAAAGCGTCGCCGCCCGCGACGGGAATAGCTAGTCAACGGTGATGGCGCGTGGCGGGTCTCAATAGATTTTGTCTGTTCTCGATAAGGGAGCACCATGGCAAAACCTCTGGCTGCAGGTACGAGCTTGGAAACCATCGATGAACGGTTGAAACAGTGCGGCGTAAGCCGGCGTGCATTCCTCAAATTCTGTTCTTCTCTGATGATCGCTGCACCGTTCGGTCTCGCTCTGACAGACAAACTGACGCCAGAAGCAGTTGCCGAAAATCTGGGCAAGGTCATTCGCCCGCCCGTCATCTGGCTACATTTTCAAGACTGCACCGGTTGCACCGAGACACTTCTTCGGCCTTCTCACCCGGATTTGGGTGATCTGATTCTGAATGTCATTTCACTCGAATATCACGAAACCTTGATGGCCGGTTCCGGTAAGCAGGCCGAGGCCGCCATCAACGAGGCGGTCCAGCGCTATGCGAACAAATATGTTTGTGTTGTCGAAGGCTCAATTCCTACTCGTGACAAAGGCGTGTACATGAAGCTGGCCGGCCGTCCCGCCATGGACGTTCTGGCTGATGTCGGGGGGAAGGCTGCGGCGATCATTGCGATTGGCTCCTGCGCTTCGTGGGGAGGGATCCCATCTGCCGATCCTGCTCCTACGGGAGCCGTCGGAGTTGCAGATCTCGTACGAAACAAAGCTATCGTCAACCTCCCCGGTTGCCCTCCGAACCCTTACACGCTGCTGGGCGTCGTACTGCAGTTTGCCGATTCCGGTACATTGCCGGAGCTCGATGACGAGAAGAGGCCAAAGTTCGCTTACGACCGGGACATTCATGAGCACTGTCCCCGCCGGGCGCACTTCGATGCCGGCAGATTTGTGAAGCAGTTCGGCGATGAAGGTCATCGCGAAGGCTGGTGCCTGTACGAAATGGGATGTAAAGGGCCCGACACTCATGCGGGATGCTCAACCCGACATTTCAATGAAATTCCCGATGTATGGCCAATTGGCATCGGCGCGCCATGCATCGGCTGCACGGAAAAGAGCATTGCCTTCCGAATGCCCATGTTCCAGGTTGTGCAGATTCACACCAGGGCCACGCCGCCTGATGCCTACGCTCCAGTCGTTGCCCCGCAAGGGAAGATCACTCCGATAGCCGCAGGGCTCGCCGGGGTGGGAGCTGGAGCGCTCATTGGGGCGGGGTGGGTCGCCTCGCGCAAATTTTCGAACAGGGTCGATGACGACAGCGTGCCTGGAGCTGAAGAGGAAAAGCCAGACGGCGCCGTAAACAAATCGGAAATGGCGGACAAATGAGGCTTGCAATCAATCGCCGGCAGCTCTTCAAGGGAATCATCGGGGCCGGGAGCGCAGTCGCAAGCGGGCTGGTTGCTTCGGCTGCTGCAGAGGAGCACCCGGCGCACCCAGTCGCTGCAGCCGACGCCGTCGGGATGCTCTATGACAATACGAAGTGCACCGGTTGCCGGGCTTGCATGACGGCTTGTAGCGAGACGAACGGTTTGCCCGCCGAAACGCTCTGTCCCATCGATCCGGCGATTTCGACCGGATTGTGGGATGTTCCTGCCGATCTTGATTCCAAGACGAAGAACATTATCAAGCTGTATCGCGAAACGGACGGAAACAACTTCGCTTTTGTCAAGCGTCAGTGCATGCACTGCCTCGATCCCGCCTGCGTTACCGGTTGTCCCTTCGGCGCCTTGAAGAAGAACACATGGGGAGCGGTCACATGGAACAGTTCACTTTGTATCGGCTGCCGCTATTGTGAGGTCGGGTGTCCCTTCGATGTCCCGAAGTTCCAGTGGGACAAGTGGAATCCGAAAGTCGTTAAATGTGAACTCTGCTACGACCAGCGCCTCAAGAAAAATCAGGAGCCCGCCTGCACGGCGGTGTGTCCGACGCACGCGGTCATTTTCGGTAAACGAGGCGATCTTCTCGCGGAAGCCAAGCAGCGTATTGCTGAAGGGCCCGGAAAGTACTTCGAGAACCGTGTTTATGGCGAGCATGAAGCCGGCGGGACCCAGGTCCTTTATCTTTCCGGTGTGGCCTTCGACAAAATAGGCCTCCCCAAGCTCGGCAATACGTCCCTAGGTCACTATGCCACTAAGGTCAGTTCGGTGCTCTACAAGTGGCTCTCCGGACCAATACTCGTGGCAGGAATTCTGGGCTCTGCGATCAAGCGCAACTGGAAGCAGCACGAGGCAGAAGCGATTGAAACTCAGAAAGAAACCGGATTACCGGAGCAATTATGAACGGACATGACACCGCCGGATCAACCTTGGTGAACCATTGGCAGCGTGGTGTGCCGGTCTATCGCGAGCCCGTCATCGAAACGCCTCTTCTCTTTTTTACGTTCTGGGCCGCTTTAGGTTTGGTGCTGGCGCTTGCCAGAGTCTTTTCGCCGCTGGGTCCGTTCTCGGGGATGAACGATGCCTACGCGTGGGGCATCTGGAAAACGTTCAATGTGATGACGCTGACCGCCTTGGGCTCTGGACCGCTCGCCATTGGCATGGCCGCGTGGGTGTTCAATCGCACCAAGCTCCACGTCGTCATGCGAACCGCACTTCTATCGGGATTTTTGTTCTATGCAGCGGGCTTGCTCGCGCTGGGCGGCGATGTCGGGCGCCCTTGGAATTTTTGGCATGTGATCCTTCCGTGGAACTGGAATGCTCACTCGGCAATGCTTGAGGTCGCGGTCTGCATGCCGCTGTATTGCGCGATCTTCCTCGGGTTCGAGAGCCTGCCGATGCTGCTGGAGCGGATCTATTACACAGGCAACGGTAGGGTAAAGTCGACTTTGCTGCGTTGGGGGCCTCGTTTACGTCGCATCTATCCTTACATGATCATTGGGGCTTATGTGCTGCCCCTCATGCACCAGTCCTCGCTAGGCGCTCTTCTGCTGCTAGCCGGTAACAAGATTAATCCCTTGTGGCAGAGCCCAGCCCTTCCGCTGCTCTATTTGCTGGCGGCATTTGTGTGCGGGAGCGGCTTTGTGACATTCGTACTGCTCATAGCATGTCTGCGCTACTCGCGGCCCCTCGACATCGGTGTCTTGAGCGAGCTCGGGAATGTCATCTCTGTCAGCTGCTTCGTATTTCTGGGTGTGCGCTTCGCGGACTTGATTGTACGAGGACAACTGGGACGAGCCTTCGCATTCAATGGAATGAGCCATCTTTTCCTGCTGGAGACTGCTCTGATTTTCCTTCCGGCGATTGCGCTTCGTAAGCGGAAAACGCGAGAGACACCGCGCCACTTGCTGTTGCTGGCAATCAGCGCCTGCCTGGGTGGAATGACCTTCCGCTATATCCCCACGACGGTAGCTTTTTCTCCCGCCAATCGGGCGATGTACTTTCCCAGCACGCCGGAGTTGTTAATAAGCATTGGATACATCTCGCTGGTTCTTGCCGTGTTCGGGATCGCCGTGAAGTACTTCGCGGTTTTGCCCGGAGACCTCAGTGACTGGAACCAGATGTCCAAAACATTCTCTGAACGCTATCGGAAGCTCAGATCAAATAAGGAAACATCATGGCTCGCATCTCTATTGACCCGGTAACCCGTATCGAAGGCCATCTCCGAATCGATGTCGAACTCGACGGCGGCAGTGTGCAGAAGGCATGGGCAAGCTGCACGATGTGGCGCGGCATAGAGACGATCCTGAAAGGGCGGGACGCCCGCGAGGGATGGTTATTTGCTCAGCGATTCTGCGGAGTCTGCACGACTGTGCATGCGATGGCCTCCGTCCGGGCAGTGGAAGATGCGCTGCAACTGGAAATTCCGCCGAACGCCCAGTACATCCGCAACCTGATTCTCATTGCGCACGCTCTGCACGATCACATCGTTCACTTCTATCACCTCTCCGCGCTCGATTGGGTGGACATCACGACCATTCCTAAGGCGAACCCGGCACGCGCAGCGGCGATCGCTGATGGAGTCAGTTCCTGGACCGGAAATTCGCATCAGGAATTACAAGCGGTTCAGGACAAGGTCAAAGGTCTGGTTGCGAGCGGGCAGTTAGGCATCTTCGCTCATGGCTACTGGGCACACCCCGGCATGCGTCTCAGTCCGGAGATGAATCTGATTCTGTTCGCGCATTACCTGCAGGCGCTGGAGTTCCAGCGCAAAGCGTGTCAGGTGGTCGGCATTCTTGGCGGGAAAACGCCGCACATTCAGAATCTCGCTGTGGGCGGGGTGATGAATGCAATAAACCTGAATAGCCTGGCAACCATGAACATGGACCGCCTCGGCATGTTGCAATCTTTGCTTCAAGACCTGATTCCATTCGTAAGAGAGGCGTATTTCGTGGATGCCTGTCTGCTTGCCAGATCTTATCCAGAGTGGTTTCGCTATGGACGCGGCGTCGACAACTATCTGGCTGTTCCTGATCTTCCGGTGGACGGAAAGGCAACCCGATTCGATCTGCCCGGAGGCGTAATTACCAAGGGCGAGCTCGCATCGGTGCGGACCATCAACGATTGGCACGATCAGGCGATTCGCGGCGCTGTGGCCGAAGACGTCACTCATGCGTGGTACGAAGGCAGCGGCCTGCAACCACCATGGCATGGCAAGACCGATCCCGACTACACCGACTTTCGCGAGAACGGGAAATATAGCTGGGTAAAGGCGCCGCGTTATGACGGCGTACCCATGCAAGTTGGACCGCTTTCGAACGTGCTGGTCGGATATGCCTCGGGTCACGCTCTTACCCGCAAGTGGACGGATCAAGCTCTTCGGAACATCTCGGGGCATGGAGTCCAAGCACAGATCAAAGATCTGCAATCGACGATGGGCCGGTATCTGGCTCGGGCGATTCGCTCCGTCATGCTCTCTGATCTTGCGCTGCAGCACTGGGAACTCCTGAGTAACAATATTCTGAAAGGCGATGACAGCACCTATATTCCTCCTCAGTTTCCGAATCACGAGGTCGTGGGATTAGGGTTGCACGAAGCGCCTCGTGGAACTCTTTCGCATTGGGTCGTGGTCAACAAGGGAACATTCTCGAATTACCAAGCCGTGGTGCCGACAACCTGGAATGCAAGCCCTCGCGATGAGAAAGGCGTTCCCGGTCCGTACGAAAGCTCACTTCTCGGGAATCCAGTAGCAGACGGAGAGAAACCTCTCGAAGTACTGCGCACAGTGCACTCTTTCGATCCCTGCATGGCCTGCGCCTGTCACATGCTGGACGTGAATGGACGCAATATCGCGAAGGTCAAAGTGCTATGAACGAGAGTGACGTCGAAACCAGAGTGTCAATCATTGGCATGGGCAACGTCCTTCTCGGCGACGACTGTTTTGGCCCGTTCACGATTGAGGTCTTAGGCAGCCTATACGAATGCGGTCGAGGAATTGAGTTCATTGATGTGGGAACACCAGGTTCCGATCTCGCTCCTTATTTATATGGCAAAGATCTCGTCATCCTGGTCGATGCCGTCCACGACGACGGCTATCCGGGAACACTGCGCATATACGGCGAGCGCGATTTCCTGCACTATTCTGCACAACTTCGTGTAACGAACCACGACCCTGGGCTGCAGGAATCACTGGCGCAACTACGCTTGGTGAACCGAGGTCCAGTGGAACTTGTCATCATTGGGGTCATTCCAGAGCGTTGTGATTTCGGTGAAGACATCAGCCCGACCGTTCTCGAAGCAAGTTTCGTCGCGGCCGAACGCATTCGTCAGTTATTGGTTGAACGCGGCTTCGATTGCGTAAAACGAGCTAACCCGGTACAGCCAACATTCTGGTGGACATCGGGATTAGCAAAATGCGATCAGGCCAGAAAACATTCCCCTTCCATTCCATTGAATGATAACTAGAATCATTTCGAACAACTTGACCGCTGACTCTGGAGGCGGGGTGGAGGACGAAATGAAATTCCTGGTGCTTTGGCGCTTTGAGTTGAACCGGCTCGGCCCAGAAGTGGTGGGGGCAATTACGCGTATGCCTGAGTATGCCAAGAAACTCGGAAGTAAACTGGAATGTCGCTATCACGTGATAGGCAGCCACGGCGGCGCGTGGATATACGACGTCAGCTCCAACGAAGAACTGGACCGGCTGTTGGCAATGTCTCCAGTCTACAACTATGCAACGTATCAAGTGCTGGCGCTTGCGGAAATGGAAGATCCGAAAACGATAATGGGAACGAACGATTAGTACCCGTTTGCGGTCTTCGAATTCAGTGCAGCACTTTCAGAGGTAGAAGTCGACAGAGTGAACAGTGCTACTCGTGTACACTAGCTCGAGATGAGCAGGATAATTGTCCGTAGTTTTTTGGGTCTCTTTCTGATTTTCGTTCCCGCTCTGCAGGCCTTAGATTCATCTGAAGTCCAAGAATATCGACTTCGCTTCTACCACACTCACACCGGCGAACGGCTTGACATTGTCTACCGGCGTGGCGATTCGTATTTGCCGGAGGCGCTTGCCGAGCTTGATAACTTTCTTCGCGATCATCGCACTGGCACAGTACATCACTTCGATCCTCATCTGTTCGATCTGCTTCATGAGTTAACTGCTTCCGTTCATGATGTTGGCGGCGAAATCGATGTGGTTTGCGGATACCGCACCCCTTGGAGCAATGAGTTTCTGAGGCATCGAAGCGCGCACACTGGTGTCGCGCAGCATAGCCTTCACATGGAGGCGGAAGCGATTGACATCCGGCTGCCGGGCATTCCGACTGCGACAGTGAGGGATGCTGCTCTGAAACTGGGTCGTGGCGGGGTCGGCTACTATCGAAGCTCCGATTTTGTGCACGTCGATGTGGGTCGCGTGCGCCGGTGGTAGTTCTTCGTTACCAGGGATACGGGTATCCCTTGGCCAGCGCTTTGTCGAGTGCGGCGTCGTGCCCGTAAATATCGTCGAAGAAGTGGACAACTCCATCCTCCGTCACAATGG